>Ga0194132_10002800_pt1 | contig 31970 bp, 28 predicted proteins | sample TA2KigOf80mmetaG_FD_148612 | JGI IMG/M metagenome (GOLD analysis project Ga0194132, IMG submission 148612) | Freshwater microbial communities from Lake Tanganyika, Tanzania - TA2015054 Kigoma Offshore 80m | ecosystem: Environmental > Aquatic > Freshwater > Lake | place: Tanzania: Lake... | reverse complement strand
CGCTCCATCCTTCCAGTAGGTCGCCAGAAGCCTCCATACCTGGCGCTCCGATACCCCCAATGCCGTGGCAGCTTGAGCCTTTGTCAATCGCTTCTCAAGGACAGCGTACAACACTACCGTTCGTTTAGCCTCTCTCTCGCTCATTGTCAGTTCTTTCATAGACTGACATTTTCACTGCTCCCTTAACCCCTGACACTATCACTGCACCAATGCAGCACTCCCCGGCGGCTATTGACCTGAACGGCGCTCCACACGTACAATTCTTTAGTACCCTATGCGTTTTCCCCATCGCGGCCCCGTGGTGTAGCGGTTCAACATACTGCCCTGTCACGGCAGAGATCGCCGGTTCGAATCCGGTGGGGTCGCCACAAACAACATGTTCCTATCACAGCCCGGAGAGTCTGTCTCCGGGCTGTCCGTTTTCCCTGCTGCCGGGCCACATAGAAGAGCGATGTCGGCTGGCACCTAGGAATTGGGGGGGGGGTGGAATCCGGTATTCTTCCCTACGTATGTGTGCTGAAGATACGCACAGAATTGGTGTGGCGAGCCGCGGCGTCAGGGGTGACCGGATAGACACCTCAGACCGCGGGGCGCTTATTGAGGCCGCCCGCGGGTTTGCGGCCCATCTACGTAGTCGCAACCAAAATCTACGTATGCTTGCGGTGTCCGGATCCGTAGTAAGGACCGAGCACTCAGGTAGTCACGAGGATATCGACTTCTTTGCCGTCGCAGCGAAGGGCAAGTTATGGCAGGCGTTCGCAGGGTGCCTGCTGCAAGGCTGGCAATACGCAAGGCGCCTTGGCATGCCCCGCACTTTCCTCTGCTTCAACTACCTCGTCGACGAGTCGCACCCCGAAGAGATCGACCTCTCCCACCCCGACTATGCCCGCGAGTTCATGCGCCTTGAGGTGCTGATCGGCGGCGAGGTCTATGCGTCACTGCTGGAGCGGTCCCGGGCAGTGCTAGAGGCCGTCGACCCACTGCTGTTCGCAGAGGCGAAGCGCAGGGCGGAAGAATCGCGCAGCGCGGAGAGTCAACGGACGGTGCAACGCAGCGGAGGCGCGTGGCCCGTCGTGTATTCCGCGCTGAAGCTGGCCCTGTTCCTGGCCACGAAGCACCGCGAGGGCGGCTGGCGAAGGCACTACCCCGGCGGGCGCATATATTCCAATGCCCGCGTCATCCGCAGCCATTTCAGGCGCGCGTGGAACCACGCCATCCCCGCTCAGCACGGCGCCGCGACCGCAGAGGCGTTCACAAACGTCGCCGCAGGCTACCGGGAGGCTGTGGTAGAGAGCCCCGCCAATCGCCACATGCGGCGCGCAGTCCACGACGTGCTTGCAGGGCTTGTATTCGAAGGGACGGAGGTGCTGGACCTTGGTGCGGGCACCGGGGAAGACGCCGTCTGGATGGCGCAACGCGGCGCGAGTGTGCTGGCGGTGGACATTGCGCCCGGCATGGTTGCGGAGGCGCGACGCAGGGTAACGGAGGCTGGCGTAGCGGACAGGGTTGAGGTGAGGCAGCTTGCGATTGAGGAGATGGGGCGGCTGCTCCCCGGATCGGCGCGGCGCTTCGTCGAAATTCTCACGCATCGCCAGTACCCCCTTACCTGAAGACCTGGACCCTGTCGTTAACGCTGTCCGCAACGTATATGGTGCTGTCCGGCGAGACGGCGACGCCGCGGGCGAAGCGGATATCGCCGTCGTCCGGCCCGTAGGTGCCGTAGCTGCGCACGAATGCGCCGTTCGTCGTGAACTTCTGGATCACGAAGTTATGGTTGTCCGCGACGTAGACGTTGCCCGCGGCGTCTGCGGCGATGCCCGTCGGGAAGGTGAACTGCCCCGTCGCCTGGTCGGGCGTGCCCCAATCGCGGATAAAGTACGAAGGCGGGGTCGGGTCCGGCTACGGCGAGGGAGGCGGAGGCGTTGCGGTGGGCACGGGAGTGCCGGGGACCCCGGAAACGAAGCCAAGGTCGTCGATCCAGAAGACCGGTTGGGGCTCCCCAGTGTTGTCCCACATCCGGACGCCGGTGATCGTTCTGATCGCCCCGCCGAGTGCGGAAGGAGGGATTGTGACCTTCGTCCAGCCACCGCCGGCGCTTGCGCCGTAGGGGTGCGGGTTCACGGAAGTGAGCTCGCTGCCTGAGGAGTCATAGAGTGAGACGCTGAATGAAGCGAGCGAGCGGCCGCCTGCGTTGATGTAGAACTGCAGGCTGTTGTAAGGGATGGTACTGAAAGAAGCTGTGGTAAAGCGAAGCCCGGCCCATGCGGCGTTGTACGTAGCGGAGAGCGACCGGGCGCCCGCGAACACGGGGGAGGCGGCCGACGGGTTTACCGACCTTTGCCAGCTCCAGTTGGACCACCGGATGGCGTCGTAGTATACATAGCCCCGGGCGCGGCCGACGCCTACGGGGACGTGGCGAACGCTCCGGCGGCCGCGACAAGGACAAGCAGAAGCGCCAGGGCAAGGCCGGTCACGCGGGACCGGCGCGCCCTGGGATAGAAAGACCTTCCCTTCATAAGTCCCCTCGTTTCCAGGGGGCGCTGGAGAATATGGATGCGATGCTGGTCTCAAATAGCAAAGAGAATCGTCGCCCCCTTTGGCTCTACCGTATTTCAGTAGCCCTTTCGGACATATCTCTCTTCAGACAATGTGGGGCCGAAAGCGCGTCTAGGAACAATGTATGGCGGGTACTGTCCAATAAGCATCGTGAATTCCGAAAAAGGCCCCGGTCTTCAAAAGAGAGCGGGGCCTTGTGCTAGATAGTCCGGACACTTATGATTATCCGCATTAGCCCCGATTTAGAAAAGGGCTAGCTGGCAGTCGTCCAAAAGGAGGCCCGGCATGCAGCGGCGGCACGAAGAGGCTGTAAGGCGGAAGCGACCAGTGGTGTTCAACAACGATGGCGACGATGCCCTCTACTTTCCGGTGGATACGCCGGTCACTCCTGGGAGCTTCCTAAAGGCCAGGTTCGCTCCTCTTCTGGGCACGAACGTGTCGACGGTCTTTTACTGCACTACATTGCCGTTCGGACTGTTCGAGCACCGGACGGAGATCGGCGAGGTCCTAATGCGGCGCGAGCCGTGGAACTCGCCGGGGATACCTTCCGGCACCCGGTCGGCCATAGCGGAGCTGGTCGACCAGAGGACGGACCCACTTGCGCTGGCGGTGGAGTTCTGCCGCGCAAACGGGCTGGAGGTCTTTTCATCGATACGCATGAACGACGTCCACGACGTGAGTTACCCTTTTAAGCCCGCGTACAAGCGGCGCCATCCGGACTTCTTGTTTGGGACAGAGGGCGCGCCGCCGCCGTACGGCTACTGGACCGGGGTGGACTACGGCAGGGCGGAGGTGAGGGAGGCGCAGCTTGCGTTTATCACGGACCTGTGCACCCGTTACGACGTGGACGGCATCGAGCTGGACTTCTGGCGACACCCGCCGCACTTCAGGAGCCAGGCGTGGGGCAAGCCAGTGACTGAAGACGAGACCCGGGCGATGACGGACCTGGTGAGGCGCGTGCGCGAGATGACACGAGCGGTGGAGGAGCGCCGCGGAAGGCCGTTCCTCATCGCAGCGCGCGTCATAGAGTCGGCGGAGATGAGCCGGTGGTGCGGGCTAGACCTGGTGACGTGGCTGGAGCAGGACCTCATAGACATCCTTGTTACGGGAGAATTCGCGCTCGCACCGTGGAAGGAGATGGTAGATCTGGGCCACAGGTACGACACTCCGGTCTACCCCTGCATACGCCGCGCGCCTAGGGAGGACGCGGCCCGGCAGTCGATTGAGAGCTACCGCGCGATGGCGTTGCAGGCGTGGGGGGAGGGGGCGGACGGAATTTACTTCTTCAACCTGTTCCCGGAGGAGCGGATCGACGTGTTCCATGAGCTGGGCAGGCCGGAGCTGCTTGCGCGTGAGGACAGGCTTCACCACGTTTACGGCATGGGCCAAAGCTCGTTCGTCCAGTACATTCCTGAAGTGGCAAGGCTTGCCACGATGCCCACACTTGGCCCCATGGCGCCGAAGGACCTCGCCCCGGGTGTGAGCTACAGATTCCCTCTGTATATTGGAGGACTTCCGCAGATAAGCGGCGCGGGTATTTCAGCCGACTTTTCGCTGCAGATCGATGCTCCGGGACTGCCGGAGGGTGTCGCCGTGACGGTCAATGGTCGACACATAAATCTAGCGAGGGAGTCGCAGGGGCGGCTGACAGGGCCAGTGGAGGCGGCGTCATTGCGTCACGGGCACAACCAGATCAGCGTGCGGTCGGGCATAAGTTCGCGACTGATGGATGTGTCCATAAGTGTGTCGAACGAGACGTGAGATTGAACAAATAGGTGAAACTACTTACGTGTCCAGCGTAATTACACGTGAGCATGCGAGAGCCATTGCTGTGCACGATGCCGGTGCGTTTGCCAAATTAAAGGCCGGCAAAAAGCGAATAATGCCTCCGTTGAAAACATAATTTGGCCTTATTGATTTGCATTTTGAAGCCGTGCACACTTTGGCGGCCACGATGTCAACTGGACTAGCACCTCTATGTTAGTCCACTTTGTATGAAGGTGGCCTTCAAGGAGCCCGGGGATGCTACGGACCAAGACTCACTGGCGTTTGATGTTGCCCGCCATACTGGTGGGCCTTTTTGTTTTTGTGGCGCTGGCGTCCCGGGAAGCCGCGGCGTCGCCGAGCACAGGCCTGCTCGCCTACTGGGAAGCCAATGGGCTGATGACCGATTCCATCGGCGGCAACCACGGCGCGCCGGTCAACGGGGCCGGCTTCGGAGCTGGCAAGTACGGCTCCGGCTTCGCCCTGAACGGGGCGAACCAGGCCGTCAACGTCGGTTCGGCCATCAACATCGCCAACTCCTCGTTTACCGTCGCCGCTTGGGCGAAGCGGACCAGCCCGGGCACGTACGACCTGATCCTTTCGCAGGGGAGTGTTCCCAATACAAATACGGGCCTGCACTTCGGATTCAGGGATTCGGTATCCAACAAACAGTTCACCTGCGCATTCTATAACAATGATCTCGAATCTCCCGGCGGCCAGACGGACTCCGACTGAAACCAGTGGACCTGCACCTACGATGCGGTCTCCGGCGTCCGCATCCTGTACAAAGACGGCGTGGCGGTATCATCCGACAATGCCAAGACAGGCCACAGCATATTCAGCGGCAACTACGTCGGGACCCGACTCATGTACATTGGCGCATCCCCGCACAGTCCAACCCAGGATGCGATGAACGGCTTCATCGATGACGTGCGCATCTACAACCGCGTCCTCTCTGCCACGGAAGTCGCGCAGCTCGCAGGCATCAACGCCGCACCGGTCGCGGGCAACGATTCCCCTACGACGCCATACAACACCCAGGTAACCATCAACGTCCGCGCCAATGACACCGACGCGAACGGCGACAGCATTGCGATCAACAGCTTCACCAACGGCGCAAACGGCACCGTAACCCAGACCGCGGGCGGAACGCTCAGGTATACACCGAACTCCGGCTTCAGCGGGACCGACACATTTACTTACACGGTCCGCGAGCCGATAAGCTGCTCCGAAATCAGGCAAATGTACCCGTCCGCCGGCGACGGGGTGTACACCATCTTCCCCTCCGGCCAGGGCTTCGAAGTCTACTGCTACGGCATGTCCGGCAACCCGACCGAGTACATCACTCTCAACAAGACCGGCGGCCCGGCGGTTACCTGGGGCATCAACCAGGACAACACTGTCTCATACAACTTCTCGACCCTGGAGGCGAACGGCCCGAACTTCCACCAGGTCAGCCGCTTCACGAAGGTCAGGATCAACCCCAGCACGCTGAAGGTAATTTCCGACGACGCGACCTTTGCGACCGTAACGCGGGAGGCTGGCACCAACACGCCGCCGTTCGCGAATATCATTGCCTGCGATAACAACTAGGTGACAAGCTACGCCAACGTCAACCTGCAGGGCACTCCCTTCGGCGTGACCCAGACTTTCACCGTGATCGGCACCGAAGCCCGTATCGGCCGCATCAACGGCGTGACCAACCAGAACTCCATTACCGTTACGAATGAGCAGGTCCTGCAGATGGGCGCGGGCGGCACCTGCGGCCACATGGATCCCGATCCGTTCGGGTCCAACAGGCTCCAGCTATCCATCATCGGCCCCACGCTCGGCAGCGCAGGGTCCTCCACCGCAACGGTAACCGTGACGGTCGAGGCCCCTCCGACCACCACGGTCAACACCACCGCCGATGAGTTCGGCGGCGCGAGCTGCTCGCTCCGCAACGCCATCCAGGCGATGAACACCGGCGCGAGCTTCGGCGGGTGTTCTTTTAACGTGAACCGGGAGATCATTCTGCCCGCGGGCACATACACACTTACCCGCGGCGGCGCGAACGAAGACGGCAACAGCACCGGCGATCTGGATATCAACTCCAATATCACAATCACCGGCGCCGGGGCCGGGACGTCGGTCATCGATGCCAACTTCATAGACCGCGTCATCCTGATTTCGTCCGGCAGGACCGTTTCCATCAGCGGCGTAACTATCCGGAACGGCCAGGCGCCGCACGGCGCTAACGCAGCGTTCGCGAACTGCAGCGCCAACGGCGGCGGCGCGGGGGCCAGCGGCGGCGGCATCTACAGCGAAGGCGCGCTGACAATCAGCTTCAGCAGCTTCACCGGCAACAGGGCGGGCAACGGCGGCACGGGCACATCCAATAACTGCACGGGCGGCAACAGCGGCCCCGGCGGCAGCGGCGGCGGCATCTACACGACCGGCGCTCTCACGCTCACGAACGCGAGCTTAAGCGGTAATAGCGGCGGCAACGCAGGCACCGCCGGAAGTGTTCTGTTCTACGGCGGCCACTCCTCGGGCGGCGGCCACGGCGGCGGCGTCTTTTCCACAGTCAACGTGACGATCAACACCGCGTCTTTCACGAATAACACCGGCGGCAACGGCGGAAACGGCGGGTCAGGCAACGACCGCGGCGGCAACGGCGGTCCCGGCGGCGATGGCGGCGCGGTCTACGCTGGAGGCACAGCCACTGCCTCAACATTTACTTTCACGGATAATGCGGGCGGCAACGGCGGCAACGGCGGCAACGGCGGCTGGTCGGGCTCATTCTCCGGCAGCGGCCATAGCGGCGGTCGCGGCGGCGCAATCTTTGCGGTGGGCGGCTTCACCCTTAATGGCGGCTCCATGTCGGGGAACCACGGCGGGAACGGCGGCGTAGGCAGCTACGGCAATACGCACGGCGGGTCCGGCGGCCATGGCGGCAGCGGCGGCGCGGCATACACTGAAGCTGCGGCAAAAGTAACCACCGTTTCCTTTACCGGCAACTACACCGGCAACGGCGGCAACGGCGGCTACGGCATACACACGCACGGCACTCCGGGCTCCGGCGGCTCCGGCGGCCACGGCGGCGCTCTCTATGTGAGCGGCGGCCTCACCCTGAGCGGGGGCTCCATCTCAGGGAGCTCCACCGGCACACGCGGCCACGGCGGTTACCAGGGCCAGGCTGGCTACCAGGGCTCCGGCGGCGGCGGCGGCCTGGGCGGCGCGCTGTTCGTCGGCGGCACGTCCTCCATATCGTCCACGAGCATAACCAGCGGCACGACAGGCCGCGGCGGCGATGCCCCGGACACCTACCTGGGCAGGAGCTTCGCGGGCGCGGGCGGCCACGGCGGCGGCATCTTCGCCAACGGCCCGACCACCATTGCCGGCGTGACCATCAGCGGCAACGTCACCGGCAACGGCGGCGAGGGCAGCACGATGAGCGCCGATAACGGCTGGGCCGGCGACGGCGCGCCGGGCGGCTACGGCGCGGGCATATTCAGCAGCTTCCCGCTCACGATCACGAACACGACGATCAGCAACAACACCACCGGCAACGGCGGCGCGGGCGGCGGCACCCACTGGTCCCGCGGCGGCAACGGCGGGTCCGGCGGCCACGGCGCGGGCATATACCAGGACAACGGCGCAGTCAGCACGCTCTCCCACGTCACGATGTCCGGCAACCTGACAGGCAACGGCGCTCCGGGTGGCTACGGCTGGTGCGCCCCCTGCGGATACCCGGACGGCTCTCCGGGCGGCCGCGGCGCGGGTTCCAGCATCTGGAACGGCAACGGTTCGCTCACGGTCGCAAAGAGCGTCATCAGCAGCGACACCTCCGTCTCCCAGTGCGGCGGCGTGGGCTCCGGCGGGTACAACGTCATCCGCGACGCCTCATGCGGAAATACGACAGGCGACGTGGTAGGGGTAGACCCGCTGATCGGCGCGCTGGCTAACAACGGCGGATCCAGTCAGACACACCTTCTGTTGATGGGCAGCCAGGCAGTCAACAGGGTGCCGGCCAATCTCTGCACGCTAACTACGGACCAGCGGGGCAACGCCCGCCCGCAGGGCGCGGCGTGCGATAGCGGATCGGTGGAGCTTACCCTCCCGCAGGCCCCGATCGTATCGGTCTCGGCCCCGGCCTCAGCGAACGAAGGGTCGCCATTCACGGTCACGATTAACGGCACCAGCTTCGCAGGGACGCTGACCTATTCCTTCGACTGCGATAACGACGGCACGTTCGAGGTCGGCCCGCAAGCCGGCAACACCGCCACCTGCCGCGCTCTGGACAACGGGGTGCGCACCGTCGCGGGCAAGGCGCTGGACGGTTACTTCAACTTCACCACCGGCACCGCCAATGTCACGGTGAACAACGTTGCTCCCTCGATCAACCTCGGCGCCGCCGTCAACGGCTTTGAGCCGTACACATTGAACGTCGGCCTCACCGGCGCAGGCCCCACGAACTACTGGGGCGGCGAGGGCAACACCAACGACGGCGTCGGCTCAATGCACGGCACGAATCAGAATGTGACCTTCGGCCCGGGCAAGTCCGGCCAGGGCTTTGTGTTCAACGGGAACAACTCGATAGTCAAACTGGCGGACAACTCGTTCCCGTTCCCGACCTCCGGGACCAGCAACACGCCGATGTCCTTCTCCGCCTGGTTCAAGACCACGTCGCCCGGCGGCATCTTCGGCCAGCAGAACGTCGATCCGTTCGGCGGCCCGGGCGGATACGTGCCCGGCGTATACGTGGGCACGGACGGCAGGCTGTACGGCCAGGTCTTCTGGAAAAACGCGGCAGACCCCATAGTTACCTCTGTCACAGTCACTGACGGCGTATTCCACCACGTCGCCGTCACGTATGACGGCGTGACCCAGCGCATGTACCTTGACGGCGCGCTGGTGGGCAGCAAGGCCCACACGCAGGGTGCCTGGACGTCCGTCTACAAGTACAAGTTCGGCGCAAGCTTCAGCACCAGCTGGCCCGGCGGCAACGGGTGGCTGCGGTTTAACGGCGTGATCGACGAGATCGGCCTATACAACCGCATGCTCTCCGCGGGCGAAGTCGCGGCGCTGGCAGGCACGGGCGCAGGCTCATTCAGCGACCCGGGCACGGACTCATTCACCGCCACGGTCGATTACGATGACGGCAACGGCCCGCAGCCGCTCGCGCTGAACGGCAATGCCTTCGGGCTTTCGCATGTTTACCCGCAGTCCTCCGGCACGCTGGCCTCGCCGGACTCCTACTTCGTAACAGTCACGGTCACCGACGATGACGGCGGCGCGCCACAGCGGTGGCTGAGGAATACCACCGCCCGAGAGGCTGCGTTCCCGGGCGAGAGCGGCCGGACCTACGCGTTCTTCACAATCGCCTCAGACAACGCCGGCAACAGTGAGGGCACTACCGGCGAGCCGGAGGCTTCGGTGGACGTTGGGGCCGGCACCGGCGTCATCACCGGCCACGTCTTCGAGGACGCCGTGATGGACGGCGTCTGGGACGTGGATGAGGTCCCGCTGGCCAACATAATCGTATTCCTGGACCTGAATTTCGACGGCGGTCTCGACACCGGGGAGCCGGTCGATTCGACCGATGCCGCCAGCATGTACGAATTCACCGGCCTCTCGGACGGCGCCTATTCCGTGAGGGTTGTGGCGCCGTTCGGGATGACGCAGACCATCCCAATACCGCCGGGCGACCACATCGTAGAGCTCTCCGCAGGCAGCTGCGGCTGTTCCGATCTTGTCTTCGGCCTTGCGCCGGGCGCGTTGCCGAACGTGCCCTCCGCGACCGCCATCGGCTTGCTGGCCCTCGCGGGCGCAATGGGGCTGCTGTACGTGCGGCGCAGGAGGGCAATGGCCGGCGCTGAGTAGCGGAGTCCCGGATAAACGGAGAATAGACAGGCCGCTCCCCTGGACCCAGGGGAGCGGCCTGTGTTTATTGAGACACGCGCTCAGAAGGGGCGGTTACGTGCCTGCCGCCGAGTTAGCTAATCTCATTCCCCTCAGCATCCACCTTCACGATCGGCAGTCCAAGCTCCCGCAGCCGCGGCTCCACTACCTTTGCGTCTCCCACCACCAGTATGGCCAGGTGCTCCGGGTCTATGCGCTTGCCGGCCACGCGGTGCATGTCCTCCAGCTTGATGGCCTCCAGTTTCGGAATCAGCGTTGCGTAGTAGTCGTCGGGCAGGCCGAACTGGGCGATGCGGCTGAGCTGGGCCACCATCTGGCCGAGCGTCTCGAACTGAGAGGGGAAGGCACGGAACATGCCGTCGCGCGTGGCGTTGAACTCCTCGTGGCTCACGGGGCGATTCTCACGCAGGTCGAGGAACTCTTTGATGGTCTCCACCACGGACTCCTTCGTGACCGCGGTCTGCACCGAGCCGCCGGCGAACAGGACCGACGGGCCGGTCACCCATTCCACCTGGGAGTAGTAGCCGTAGCTGTACCCCTTGTCCTGTCGCAGGTTCATGAACAGGCGCGCCGTCGGGTGGCCGCCGAAGACGTAGTTCAGGAAAGTCATGGTGAAGTAGTCCGGGTCGTGTCGCGGGATGGTCAGGTGCCCGGAGCGGATGATCGACTGCGCGGCGCCCGGCTTGTCCGCCAGGTAGATGGTCGTGCCCCGCGTGGGCGGCTTAGCGGCAGAGGCCGCCTCTTTAGTCGTCTTCGTCGACTGACGCTTCCAGCCGCCGAACAGCTTCTCCGCGGCCTTCATAATCTGGTCCCTGGTCGCATCGCCCACAACGATGAGCGTCGAGTCCTCAGGCCCGTAGTGGGCCTTGAAGTGGCTCACGAGCTCGGTCTTCGTCATCACCGATACGGAATCGATCGTGCCGGTCAGCGGGTGGCCGTAGAGGCTCCTGGGGCCGTAGATGATCGCCCGCGAAGCCCGCTGAGATATCGCGTTGGGGTCGTCCATGATCCTGCGAAGGTCCGTCAGGCGCTCCTTGCGGATCCTCTCGATTTCGTTGTCCGGGAAGGTGGGGTTCTGCGTTACGTCCGCCACGATCTCCAGCGCCCGCTCCCACTGCTCCGTCAGCGTCTCCGCCGTGATGCTGGCGTACTCGCGGCCGGAGGCCGTCTCCAGGTGGGAGCCCAGGAACTCCATCTCGTCGGCTATCTCCTGGCTCGTGCGGCTCTTTGTGCCTTCAGGCAGGATCGCGGCGACCATGTGGGCCAGTCCGGGCCGGTCCTCCGGGTCGGTGATCGATCCGGCCCTCAAGATGAGCTCCATGGCCACTACAGGCAGCTCGTGCCTTTCAACGAACAGCACGTTGAGGCCGTTCGCCAGCTTCTCGCGCCTGGGCATGGGCGGGACGAACGCCCTTGGCTGAGCGCCCGCGGGCATCTGCGACCGGTCGAGCGCGCTCTCCAGCGCCTTGCCCGGTTTCTCCGGGAGCACCGCCAGCCGCACCCTGTCCCGGCCCAGGTACTTTGCTGCGGCGCGGGAGATCTCCTCCGTCGTAACGGCTTTGTAGCGCTCCAGGTCCGTGTTCAGCTTGTTAGGGTCGCCCGAGAAGATGTTGTAGTGGTTAAGCTGGTCCGCGCGGCTGCCGAAGTGCTCCAGCGCTCGGACGTGGTTGCTGAGGATCCGGTTCCGGGACCGCTGTACCTCGCGCTCAGTCGGCGGCTCGCGCTTGATCTTCTCAATCTCGTCCTCAATTACCGCCTGCACCTCTTCGAGCGTTTTGCCGGGCGCGGCCGTGGCCTGGATGTGGAACTCGCCGGTGATCTCGTGCTGCCAGTTCATCACGCGCACGTCGCGGGCGATCTGCTTCTCGTAGACGAGCGTCCGGTACATCCGGGAGCTCTTGCCGTCGCCCATCACCGCCGCAAGCACCTCCATCGCCGCCTCGTCGGTCTCGAACATCGGCAGGCTGGGGTAGGTGAGGTACAGGCGGGGGAGCTGCACCTTATCGGACGTTTCAATACGCACCTCGCCCCTGCGCGGCGCGTCCATGCGGCCCACGCGGGTGATCGCCTTCCCGGGCGGCAGGTCGCCGAAGTGCTTCTCGACCAGCTTCTTGACGGCTTCGCGGTCGATATCGCCAGCAATCGCCAGGCTGGCGTTGGAGGGCGCGTAGTAGGTCTTGAAGAACTCCTTCACGTCGTCCAGTGAGGCGGCGGAGAGGTCCTCCATGGAGCCGATCACCGGCCAGTTGTACGGGTGCGGCTCCGGGTACAGCGCCGGGCGGAGGAGCAGGTACGCCATGCCGTAGGGCGTGTTCTCGTACCGCTGGCGCCGCTCGTTCTTGACGATATCGCGCTGGGTGTCGAAGCGCTTCTGGTCCAGCGCGTCCAGCAGGAAGCCCATCCTGTCCGCCTCCAGCCACAGGGCCAGCTCCAGGTAGCTGGAGGGGAGGTTCTCGTAGTAGTTGGTGCGGTCTTCCGTGGTGGAGCCGTTGATGATCGCGCCCACCTTCTGGAGAGGCTCAAAGAAGTTCTTGTTATGGTTCTTTGAGCCTTCGAACATCACGTGCTCGAAGAGGTGGGCGAAGCCGGTGCGGCCGGGCTCCTCGTTCTTTGAGCCCACGTGGTACCAGACGTTCACGCCCACCATCGGCAGCGAGTGGTCTTCGTGCAGAATGACCTGCAGGCCATTCGGGAGGAGGTACTTTTCAAAGGCGATAGAGACCATTTGCCGCTCCGTGGTGAGTAGGGTATGGGGTATAGGGTACAGGGTACGGAAAGCAGGGTAAAGTGACATGGGCCGTCAAATTGCTCGCCATTGGATAAGGAGGAGGACGGAAGAGACGAATTGCGCGATTGCTTAAGAATGGAATCGGCAAACACATTTGGCGAGTTGGTGCTCAGAATGCCAACCGGCGGTAGGCTGCATTAAGCCAGCGCTGATGTCCAAAATGAGACTTGAGAGGCTTCCAAGATGTTAGGGGATGAAGATAGTGTTCCGATGGAATTCCAGTGACTCGCGTGCAGGCAAGAAGCGGCTCGGCATTGTTAGCTTGAGGCCTTGGTAAGGAGCGAACAGGGATTTCCAACTGCTGCCGGCCGTCGGCTGTAGTTGGTCGGAGTAAATCAGGCAATAGTCTTCATCGAAAGTCATAAGACCACTGTCGAAGGCTTTGTCATGCAAGGCGTTCAAGCATATGCCGTTGCTTGGATTCAGGCGTACAGTCTCACTTTGTGACCAAGGGATGATGTGACTCGCAACTAGTAGAGCGGCGTTGCGAAGGCCGGTGATCGCACAGGTGGTGTCATAAGACGCGAGCACGACTTCACGGAAATAGTCTTGGTTCCGCCGGGCCTTACTGATCGTTAGGACGTCAAATCCTACGCGGTCCACTAATTCACTATGGGCTGGATCGCCACCTACGGTTTTCTCCGCCTGCTAGACGGCTGCGATTAGCGAATCCCAATGAAGGAAGAATTCTTCCCAAATCTCGCGGTCCATCTTGCTGGCGTTCGACATACCTTTCTGATGCAGCGTCGGGTCGAGGCTGGCGAAATTGGTCATCTTCAACGCTACTGCACTGGGCGACCTTGCGATTGCTCCGGCCAAGGCTATAACCCTCGGATTACGTCGGTGAATTTTCCCAAAGGGCGTTTTGCAGTACAGGTCGAATGTGAGGATGAGTTCGTGTCTCGACCAACTCTTTGCCTCTCTCACGGACGCCATCATGCGGAATGTCGTCTTTTGAAAGAGTTCAATAGGGCCGCGGCGCTGGGGCCATTAGGAGTTTCGAATGTCGGACTCAACTCTGAAATCTCATGCCAATCATGGTCGTCCTCGGTCTACGGCACTGGAACAAGGGATCTCAACCCGACCTTGGTTGGAGGGAAGTGCTCCCTCTCCCATAGAGACGGCGCTAATTCTTCTAGAGTTAGGCGCCCTCGGATGATTACGACCCCTCGGAACTTGTAGTTTGAAGCGTCTCGATACAGATATCGAAGCTCAGTATTTGCCATTTCACGCCACCGATAGATTCAGAGTTGGTCAGTGCGCTCGGATTTCTCGGCCTTAATATCATTCTTTGACGATGCATTGTCAATAAGCTTGATTGAAGGTAGTCATTTCAGTATCTTGTGGAGTGTACGCGACTTTTCTAATGCCATGGAAGTCACACTTGAATCAGCACGGAGTTGCCGTCCGCAGCATCCTCTCCCACTTCCCCGCAGCCCAGGCGATTTACCTGCTTGGGCTGTACGAGGCGGCTGAGGGGTGGGAGGACGCGGAGATGGACTTCGGCATTCTGCTGCCGGAGGGCGTAGCGATTGGCGGGCTGGCGGAGGCAGCGGAGGCGTGCCGGCGGGAGCTGGTGGCCGCGCTGGGGCAGCCGGTTGACCTGGTGAACTGCCGCGCGGTGCCGCTTGCGATCCAGCGGGAAATCGTGGCAAACGGCACTCTGCTGTTCACCGGGGACGCCGACGCGGTGGCGGAGTTCCAGCGGAAGGCGACGAGCGTGCTTGAGTGGACGGGTGAGGGCGGCTCCCTCTTCCTTTCTCCCCCTTGACGAGGGAGATGTCCCGATTCCATCGGGACAGAGAGGGTGTCGGGGTGGTGTGCTGTGGGGCTCCGAGCGTAGGGGCAGGTCCCCGTGCCTGCCCCGGTGGGGACCGGCCCAAGAGCGAAGACTCTCGATCCAACAGCCGAGCCCCGATGGAGTCGTGGCCCGGGGTGGGGTACGGCCCTGATGGCGAGATCTTTCGAGCCAAAAGCCGGGCAGGCACGGGGACCTGCCCCTACGTTCGGAAGGGACACGGGGCAGAACAGCCTTTAGCCCTCACCCTACGGACAAGGCCCTGTAGGCCTCTCCCTCCGGGAGAGGAGGGAGACTCTTCCGTACCCCGCACCCCGTACCCCGTCCCTTGCTCTGAACCCGGATGTCGCAAATCCCGTATGACCCCTGGGAATCGGGAAGTCTTCGAATCCGGGCCGCACCCTACCGCTTCGCCGGCGTGGCGGGCGTGAAGCCCACCTTCGGCAGCGAGAGGCGGATGGCCTTGAGCATGTCCTCGATCTCGCCCGGAGTTACGTACCCCAGGTGGCCGATGCGGAACATCTTGCCGGTCAGCTCGCCGTAGGCCCCCGCCAGCACCACTTTGTGGTCGTCCAGCACGAACTTGCGGAGCTTGTCGGCGTCAATGCCGTCCGGCATCAGGACCGCCGTGACGGTGTTGGACGCGATCTTGTCGTCCGGGAACACCTTGAGGCCAAGGTCGCGGATGCCGTTGCGGGTGATCTGCGCGATCTTCGCATGGCGCTTGTAGATGTTCTCCACGCCTTCATCCATCAGCTTCTTGACGGCGTAGTCCAGCGCAAAGATGAGCGAAAGGCCGGGAGTGTAGGGCGGCTGGCCCAGGTCGTAGTACTTCTTGTATTCGGTCATGTCGAAGTAGAAGCGCGGCATCGTGGACTTCTTGTGGGCCTCCCACGCGCGCTTGCTCATGGACATGAAGGCAAGGCCCGGCGGGAGCATCCAGCCCTTCTGGGAGGCTGTGGCCACCACGTCCAGGTCCCAGGCGTCGGTGTGTATGGGGATGGAGCAGACGGAGCTGATGCCGTCCACGAGCAGGAGCTTGTTGAACTCGCCCTTCACCACCTTCGCCACGGCCTCAAGGTCGTTGGTTACCCCGGTGTTCGTCTCGTTGTGCGTAACAAGGACGGTCGTGATGCCCGGGTCCTTCTTGAGCGCCTCTCGGAGCTTCGCCGTATCGATGGCGGTGCCCTGCGGGAACTTGAGCATGGTGACGTTCGCGCCGAAGCGGCGGGCAATCTCCCCGAAGCGGTCGCCGAACGAGCCGATGGAGGCGCACAGCACCTTCTCTCCGGGCGAGAGGGTGTTTACGATGGCAGCCTCCATTGCGCCGGTGCCGGAAGACGTGATGATGAAGACGTCGTTCTTTGTGTCGAAGACCTGCCGCAGCCCGTCCGTGACGCGGAAGAGCATCTCCTTGAACTTGGGCCCGCGATGGTTGATCATCGGGGTTGCCATCACCTGGAGAATGTCGTCTGGAACGGGGATCGGACCGGGGATTCGCAGGTTAACCACGTGAGTTCCTCCTAACGGACGCTTTGCCGGGAAAAAATTGTAGCACAGGGGAGGGTTCTGGGTTCTGGGTGCTAGGTGCTGGGCAACAGCCAAGATGGTGGGAGATAAACCATGGGCAGCGGTCACTCGGATGTTCTTTTCGCTAAGGTTGATCTTAACGCGCGAATCTGTCTACCTAATGAGTCTGCTGTTTGGCGAGCCATAGCCGATTGTTCTTCTGTCAGATACTTTAGGCGAATGGCGATCAATAATTGAGTCTCAAGCTCCGCCAGCGAGGCCTGAGCCATTGAAAGGTGATGAAGATACTCCTTGATGTGGTGTCTCTCGTGCCCTTCGGCGATGTTAGACGGGATGGAGACCGCTGCCCTTTGTATCTGCTGTGCAAGGCCATAACGTTCATGAGGAGGAAATGTAAGAGAGACTTTGTAAGTCTCCTCAACAAGCTCCATTCCCATTTGCCAGACTCTGAGATCCTGATAGCTGTTGACGGCCATTCTGCCATACTCCTATCGTCATTCCCAGCACCCAGCACCCAGCACCCAGCACCCAGCACCCAGCACCCAGCACCCTCTTCACGCCCCGTGGGAGGCCAGTCTGATCATCCTCTGGCGGCCCACGCGAAGGATGCTTCCGGGCTTCAGGAACTCGGCGGTCACGTCCGAGTCCACGCGCTCGCCGTCCACCTGTACAGCCCCTTGCGATATCAGGCGGCGGCCTTCTGCGGCGCTGGGAACGAGGCCCGTCTCGGCGAGGAACCGGCTCAGGCGCTTCGTCATGAGGTCCGCGCGCGCCGGCAGGGGATAGGTCTCGATGTCCTTCGGCACTTCGCGGCGCTGGACGGTCTGCTCGAAATGGCGCTCGGCGGCCAGCGCGTCCTCGGGGGAATGGAAGAAGCCCACAATCTCGCGGCCCAGCCTCTTCTTGAGCTCCATCGGATTGACCGCGCTAGCTTCAAGCGCGGCCTTCATCTCCGCAATCTCCTCGTCCGGGATGTCCGTCAGGTACTCCATGTACATGAGGATCAACGACTGCGAGCCGTTGACCTTTGTGCGGTCGGTCGCGCCGCTGTCCGGAAGCTCGTCGCTGGCAAGGTCCGGCAGGCGCATGATCTTGCCGAACATATCGTTCGGCGGCTCGGTGAGGCCGACGTAGTTGCCCAGGCTCTTGCTCATCTTCTTCATCCCGTCGGTGCCCGGCAGAATGGGCACAATCAGGCACTGCTGGGGCCGCTGCCCGGACATTACCTGCAGCTCTCGCCCTACCAGCAGGTTGAACTTCTGGTCTGTGCCGCCGAACTCGATGTCCGAGTTAATGACGACGGAGTCGTACGCCTGCATGAGAGGGTAGAGGATCTCTGTAATGGCGATCGGCTGGTTGGACTTGAAGCGCTTTGCGAAGTCTTCGCGGGCGAGAAACTGGGCTACCGTGAACTTGCTGGTCAGTCGGATGACATCGGCAAGCGTGAACGGGCCGAACCAGTCGCTCTGCAACCGCGTCTCCGTCTTGCTGCGGTCGACGATCTTGAAGAACTGGTTGAGGTACGTCTCGGCGTTGGCGAGCACCTGCTGCTCGGTGAGCATGGGCCGGGTGGCGGAGCGCCCACTGGGGTCGCCTATCCGGGCAGTCCAGTCGCCCACGATCACCACCACCTTGTGGCCCAGGTCCTGGAGCTGGCGGAGCTTGCGCAGCCCCACGGCGTGCCCCAGGTGAAGGTCCGGGGCAGTTGGGTCGAAGCCCATCTTGAGCCTCAGCGGCTGGCCCGATTCCAGCAGCTTGCGGAGCTCCGCCTCGACGATCACCTCGGCAACGCCGCGCCGGAGGACGCGGTCGATCTGTTTCTGGTCCATGATGAGCCTGCCTGATTTTGAAATTGCACGCGGACTATTCTACAGGTTTGGCGCCCGACGACCAGTTGGGTAGGGAAAGCGGTAGGGGCGCGTCTCAGACCCGCCCTGGTTGTTCACCGCGCAGGTAGTGGAGCCGGGCTCGCCTTCGGTAGGGGCGGCCCTGCGTGGCCGCCCTGGCCCTTCCCATTGAAATGTCCACTCCTGTGAATTACCGCCGCTCTCGGGTTGAACAGGGCGGCCACATAGGGCCGCCCCTACGAGCAGATATCTAACCTGCATCTGACTGCCGCTGTCCTGTAAATGCCCCGATGCGTCGGGACCCCTACCGAGGACAGGCTCGCCAAAGCCTGCTATTTCAAAGGAATACCCCAGCCAGAATGGCTGGGGTATTGTCGACAATGGCAATGGGTCTCGCCGCTACCTCGTCCCCGCGTTCAGCAGTATGGCCCTCGCCTCTGCGATGTCCTTGTCTACCTGCTTCTGCAAATCCTCCACGGTGGCGAACTTGACCTGTCCGCGGAGCCGGTGCACGAACTCCAGGCCGATGTCCTTGCCGTAGATATCGCCGGAGAAGTCCAGGATGAACGCCTCTATGGCGTAAGTGCCGTTCTCGAACGTGGGCCGGCTGCCTATGCTGATGGCGGACATGTACCGCTGCCCGTCCACGAGCGCGTGGCCGGCATAGACTCCGTCGGCCGGAATGGCCATACCGGGCGGCACGTTAAGGTTGGCCGTCGGGAAGCCCAGCCCGCTGCCCTTGCCGTTGCCATGAACTACTGGGCCGCGCAACACAAAGTGCCTGCCCATCTGGTTGCTTACACGGCTGACGTAGCCCGCGGCGAGCTGCTTGCGGATATTGGTGCTCCTCACCGCTTCCCCGTAAGGGTCTTTAAGCGGCCCAACGATCCTGAGATCGAAGTGCATATCCTCGCTCAGCTTGTGCAACGCCTTCACATCCCCCTTTCGGCCCCGGCCCATTGCGAAGTCCGGTCCAACGACGAAGCCCTTCATCCGCAGGTCCTCTTGCAGGATTTTCAGGAAGTCCTCGGCGGTCAGGCTCGCAAGGGCCTTATCAAACTCGATAGGCACGATATAGTCCACACCGAGCGCCTTCAGCCTGGAGATGCGCTCCTCCAGTGTAATGATCATAAGGGGCGCGGCGGACGGGCGCAGAACGGTTGCCGGGTGGTTCTTGAACGTGACCACGGCGGACCGGCGGTTTTTGTCCTTCGCCTCCTGGATTACAGCCGCGATAAGGTGCTGGTGTCCGAGGTGGACGCCGTCGAACATGCCTATTGTGACCACCGTGTCCCTATCGGGCGGCGGTACCAGCAGCGGGCGGGGGATAATGTACCTCCTGCGGCGCCTCAAGAAGACCAGAAGGAGAAGGCCTCCGGCTACGGCAAAGCCGATCAGCCACAGGCGGCCCAGTTCTTCAACCAGCTCCTCAACAGGGATGCCGGGTATAATGCTGCGATTCTTGGGCGAAACGGGCGCGATGTACTGGATGGGCGGCACATCCAGGTCTACCGTTATCTCCATTTTGGGCAAGTAGCCAAGAATGTTTTCGTTAGACCCCGGAGGCCGGACTTCGGATACCGGGTCAATGTCCAGGTTGGTAGTGCCTTCCTGCTTCGCCTCAAACCGGAGGGTTGCGACCAGCAGGCTGTCATTGAAGTTTATCAGGCTCGTAGCCTCGCACCGTACAACTATCCTGCCGGGCGCCTGGGATACTACGTGAACGCCCTTGTCGCAGACCGTGCCTTTCGTGTCGAGGCCAAGGAAGTTGAAGTTGTCCGCCGGGTAGTTAACGACGCTCTCAATGTAGCCGACCGTTGTGCCCCGAGTGTCAAGTCTCACCTCGATGCCGGTCACGTCACCCGTTGAGAGGGAAACGGCCTTGTCGTACAGCGTCTTGAGGAAGAGCGCGGCGCTCTTCTTGTCGCTCGGCTCGCTGTAATAGCCGTTGCGCTCCAGGACATCCTTTGGAGCGACGATGGCGTAAAGGCTCAAGTGCGAAACAGGGGAGACCACGCCGTTCTCGATGACAAGCGTGCCGATCTCCTCCCACAGGCCAGTGTCCGGGTTGAAGGTAATGAACTTCAGGTGGCCCGGCTCCTGATCGATCATATCCAGAATCAGGTCAGTGAAGGGTCAGTACATCTCCAGCGGAGAATTGAAGCGGTAACGCGGCAACCAGACATCCGTCCGGTAGGCCTCAAGGTCGAACAGCTGGCCAACAATGCCGAATTCCGGGTCCATGCCAGGCACCTGCTCCACTTCACGAGGGGAGTAGATGAGTGTGATGTAGTCATCCACCGCACCCGGCGGCACGACTATGATTGGGGAAGGCATGTCCGGGGAAACCGGCTCAGGGGCCAGCAGGGCGGTCCTGTTCGGCTTGGCTAGTTCTGTAACACGTCCGTATTTCCACCTACGTGTTACCCCCCAAAATGCCTAACCCGATTATATTACGTCCTTCGCTTCGGCATCAACCATTTTGGGGGTTATGATTCACTTAAGAATCACTGATGCCTTGCGCCGGGCCGCTCACGCTACCTGCTTACGCCTCTTCGCCAGGCCCTCCACCGTGCTGATGAATGCCGACATGCCGATGTTCTTGACCACGTATCCGTCTGCCCCTGCTGTCATGGCAGACTCGCGGCACTCCTTGTCCGGAAGACCGCTGAAGACCAGGATCGGAACATCGGAGATCTTCCTGGCCTCTCTGCAGAACTGGATGCCGTCCATAACCGGCATCGTCAGGTCTGTCACCACCACATCCGGGCGGTGAGCTTCAAGGATCAGCAGGCCGTCTTCGCCGTTCGCCGCGCTGACCACGCTAAAGCCTGCCAGGTGGAGCCAACCCTTGAGCATCTCGCGTAGCAGCTCGTCATCGTCTACTACAAGGACCTTGATATCCGTCAAGCTGCCACCTCCTTTCCCAAGAGCCCCACTCCTCGCGCCACCTATAGATTAGGCTAATTGCGGGACTGCGAATACCGCACCCCCACAGCAATTGCCATTGGTGGTGCCCCTAGACGCAGATCGGGCTAGCACCATATCGCACAGTGCTAGCCCGATACCTGATTGGGAGGCGACCATTGCCGATGCTGATAAGCAGGGTAAGGGCCTCCACTAACAATATCAACGCCCTGGCCTACACGAGGCTCTCCTTTGAGTAAGCGCCTACGGCAAGCCTTCCGATCTCCGCAATCGCCCCCGCCCCGTCCACCTGCTTGTCGTTCGCCAGAGCAAAAGCCGAGACTATCATCGGCCCGGAATGGAGGTAGACTATCCCACATGACCTTTTATGATGCCGGAGGAGCCGCTTTTGTGGGCTATAGGTGTGCCGGGGCGCAGGTGTTTACGTATGCCTTGTACGTAGTTGGTCTGCTTCATGATGTCCAGCATGGCCACGGAGGCGGATGCGTCCACCATTTCGCCCCGGTGCATTCTACGTAGCATGTCCGCCATGTCTACGGGCCTGGCGACGTTATTTTCCAGCGAGTCCGTATACGATACTGACGAATAGTCCAGCGGGTATTTGTCCGAGCCTCGCTGGAGCGCGTCGCTTTCGCGGTTGCGGGGGAGGTGGCCCAGGTTGCGCATGCGGTAGTGGTATTCGCCAATGGTGACGGTGGTCCGGGTCTCGGGGTACCCCAGCCGGTCGAGCGTGGCGTTGATGTTCTTGTTGCCCAGGATGCCCATCAATGTATCGGTGGCGATGTTATCGCTGACGATGATCATGAGTCGGGCGTAGTCCAGCAGAGTCAGCTCGGGGGTGTCCTGGAGCATTGACAGCATGCCGGAGCCGAGGGAGGAGACGTTGTCCGGCACTCGTACGCGAGTGTCAAGAGAGATGGCGCCGTCCCGTGCCTGCCGGAACAGCTCGATCAGGACGGTCACCTTGCATACGCTGGCGGTAGGGTACCTGCGGTCCGCGGCGTACTGGTGGCAGTCGCCTGTATTGATATCTTCCACATAGAATCCCAGGCGGCCCGGGAATGCCCGGGCGACGGCGTCCATCTCCGCCGTTGGGAACCTGCCGGTCATAGCTTTCACCTCGCGCACAAAGTCGGCCTGTTGGATATAATACCGTGCGACAGGATAACACAGTAAGGCCGCTGCCTTACCTTATTAATAGCCCAGGGGCGGACCGGGAGTCCTTTCGATGAGCAAGCTGTTCTACACAGAGGCCGGTCACGGCCAGCCGAACATGAGCGAGGAGCTGACGACCTTCCGCCGGGCGCGGAAGGTGCTTGACCTCCCCGCGACTTCAAAGAGCGCCACAGTATACGCGCTTATGCGGGCGTACCCGGACTCGAAAGTCCCGCTGCGTTTCTCCGTGAACGGGCGGGAGATCGCTACCTTGCCCGCGATGCCGATGCCCTGGTACAGGTGGTACCAGTTCACGGTTGAGGCAAAGCACTTGCGACGGGGCGAGAATGTATTCGAGCTATGGTGCGATGCAACGGCGATGAACGCATGGTCGATTGGGCTGGAGTCCGGGTACGAGGCGCCGCGGAGCTTCATCAGCGACAACAGCGGCGCTGAGTGGCGCAACCACCACATGGGCTACCTGAACACTTTCCGCGCCGAGTACATACTCCGCGTTCGGCTGGAGGATGGGCAGGACGCGCCTCCTCCGCCGTTCAAGTGGGAGGATCCGGGCACCGCGCGGATGGAGTCCCTACGCCGGGTTATTCCTGAGGCAGCGAAGGGCAAGGGTAGCTCCCTTGAGAAGGCCCAGGCGATTATGGGGTGGCTCTCCAGCAACATTGAGCACGCCAACACGGTAATAACGATGCAGAATGCCCCCTGGGACCCGGAGACGGTCTTTGACTGGGGCTCAAAGCAGCGGGGCCACAACGGCATGCGGCCGCTGGTCCACTGTGTACACTTCTCCGCCACCTTCGTTAGCTGCGCGCAGGCCGTGGGCATACCCGCCCGGTGCGCGGTGTTCACAAACCAGCAGCCTGACGGCTGGTTCGGCCACTTCACGGCGGAGTTCTGGTCGGCGGAGCAGAAGAAGTGGGCGATGGTAGACCCGCAGGGCAACGCGTGTTTCATGCGGAACGACAGCGAGCTGCTATCGATCGCAGAGGTCCAGCAGGTGCGCCCGGAGCTGGCGAAGTACACGAAGTTCGGTGAGGGGATCGAGTCGCAGAAGAAGAACCCGCGGCTCAAGGGCTTCATATTTGACCGGTACCCAGTTGGGACATCCTTCAAGCACAGGTCCACGTGGTACCGTTCTGACCTGCTGACGAACCCTATCTATAACCCTCCGGCGCACGGCTCGACTGCCTACTGCGAGACGGGGCTGGTGTGGGATGAGAAGGAAAAGGACCTTTTCGGTATGTTCCCGCACTTCGGTGACGAAGCGTACTTCAGCGGAGCGCCGGTGGGCTTCCCGGGGTAGCGGGACGGCGCCGGCAATCACACCGCGTTGCTATCCCCGGGCGACGGTAGCATTGACAGCGAACTTAAGGAAAGGCGTCCACAGATATGATTATCGACTCGCACGTGTACTGTTTTACGCCGATCGATACGCCGGGCGGGCATGAGAGCGGGGCGGTGAGGATGCGGTTCGCGCAGGCGGGGTACTCCGGCCACCAACAGCCGGCATACAGGATCAAGGACCTGCAGCCGGGGCCGTCCGACGTGCTCAACCCGAAGGCGTCAACCGACCTCATGCAGCTGCCGGACCTGCAGTTCAGGGCCAACTACGCCCGGGGCAGGATGGTCTGGAACTACAACGGGGACGAGTACACCAAGCAGTTCTTTCCGCCGAACCTGCGCAACCTGGAGTTCACGCCGTTCAGCCTTAGCAGCGAGATGGACTATGCCGGGGTTAACGCGGCGCTTATCCACACGGACCCGATGCTGGGCCGCGATTCCGCGTACCTGGCCGAGTGCAAGAAAGTGATGCCGGGCCGCCTGAAGTCCATGATCCCGGTGGACGAGTGGCGCATAAAGGACGATACGGACGCCGTCATCCAGGAAGTGACCGACGCAGTGAAGGTCCACGGGCTGGACGCGATCAAGTTCAACCCGCTCGGGTACGCATCGGGGCCGGAGTCATGGGACGATAACTGGTACCGGCCGTTCTGGGAGGCCGTGACGAAGCTCAACGTGCCCGTATTCTTCACCCTGGGCACGGGGCCGGATTTCCGCAACAGGAAGCGGACGAAGGCGGATGAAATACAGGGTTACCTGAACGAGCACCGGATCCTGATGAAGTGGATGGAGCGTTACCCGAACAACGTCTGCAGCCTCACGCACGGTTTTCCGTGGAGACTCTTCCTTGACGGCAACAAGATCGTGTTGCCTGCCGATATCTGGGCGCCGTTCAAGGGCGAGAACTGCAACCTGGAGGTATGCTTCCCCGTGCGCCTCGGTGACCTGTTCGACTACCCGTACAGGGAGGTGTGGCCCACGCTGGAGGCGATGCTAAAGAACATCGGCGCCGACCACCTGCTCTGGGGCACCGATATGCCGTTCCAGAACCGGTTCTGCACTTACCGACAGTCGCGGCAGTACATTGAGAAGTACTGCACGAACTTCATCGGGAAGAGCGAGATGGCGATGATTATGGGCGGGACGGCAAAGCGCATACTGGGGTTCTAGCGGGCGCATCCCTCGGTGTGGGTTTAACACGGCCCTTCAGGCAGTTTGGGATGTCGGACCTTACCCAGCCCGTTGGGCTGGGCTCAGGGAACACGCCCCGTCAGGGCGTCAAGGCAGAGGACTTCAATTCGGCCAGATGAGCCGGGGCTCAGGGAATACGGCCCTTCAGTACATGCGAGAGAGGGCTGTAGCCGGAGACGGACTGGTACGGGACAGGCGCCCCGATACATCGGGGAGCCTGTCATCATTTTGCCTGGCAACATTTAATGGTGACGATCGGCTAATTGATTCGCGAGCAGGCGGGCTCACTGGTGTTGCCGGAGCCGCCTCAAGGGATGCAGTTGCGCCTGAGCAGGCTGGTCTTGCCTGCTGCCAGGGCGGCCCTTACCTCCTCTGCGACGGGCTTCGGCACCCATGAAGTACAGGCGGTCTCATTGTCCTTGAGGTACATGAGTGCGGCGACGTTCGGCTTCACGCCGGTGCGGCCACCGGTGATCTGTGCCGCGAGGCGTTCGATCGCGGCCTTGTCCGCGGAGACCGTGCGCAGGAACTCGGCGATCTCCGGGGCGGTCTGCTTGAGGGATGCCGTGCTGGCGATGCGAATATCGGAGCCCGCTCCAAAGGCGGAGCCCGCGTCAACCACGGCCCCCGCGCTGGACTGCGCCGCAAGCCATTCCCCGGCGTCTGCCTTCGGCACCTCCGCTACCACGTCTACGGCGCCGCCCGTGAGCGCCGCCTGGTAGCCAGATTCGTTCACGTCTATGAGGTCGACCTTGTAGTCATAGCCCCAGACGATAATGTAGCCCAGCAGGTTGTTGAGCAGGCTGACCTCGTCGTCGGTCCAGTCAGCAAATCGCACCGTTCCGTTGCCTTCGGACGCCTGCGAGGCAACCGCATTGTTGGTCAGGCCCGGTGTGGCGGCTGCCGCCGGCGTTCCGTCCGCCGGCGCGGCCGCGGGGCTCTACGGCGTGCCGGCCGACAGGGCGGCCCTGTCTCCGACGTTGAACGGATCGGCCTCCGGCGCGCAGGCCGCCAGGGCGAAGAGTCCGGCCAGGACCGCCGGTAGCGCCAAGTGCCGCAAGAGTCGATTCCGAATCATCCAGGGCTCCTCGAAATTGAACTTTTACTGTATGCACCGCATGGTCGTCGCACCGCCCTCATTGCCAATGGGAATGCAGCCCCGGTTCCGGAGGCTGGTCTTGCCGGTAGAAATCGCATCGGTCACCCCTGCGATGATGTCCTGGGGCGCCCACGTCGACCATGTAGTGCCTGATTTCAGGTATGTAAGAGTCGCAACGGTAGGGGAGACTCCCACGCGGCCGGTTGTGATGCTTGCGGCGTAATTGGCTATGGTTGCGTCATCGAGCGTCACCGAGCCGAGAAAACTTACGAGCTCTGGGGAGCTCTGTCTCAGCGCCGGTTGCACCACTATGCGCTTGTCCGATGATGCGCCCAGCAGGGAGCCCGCGTCCACGATCTTTCCGGAAGATATGCCTGAGTTGTACCACTCGGCGTCCGTTACCCGGTCCACTTCCATGACAACGTCCACGAGGCCCTGGTCGAAGGCTGCCTTGTTTCCCGCTTCCTTTGTGTCTATCAGCTCTGCCGAGTAGCCGTAGCCCCACACCATGAAATAGCCCACCAGCGTGCTCTCGAGGGCGATCCTGTTTTCACCATGGTTGGCGAAGCGGATAGTGCCCTTGCCGACGATGTCATTACTGAGCGGAGTGCCGGTTATGAGCGGTATCGGCGTTGCGTTTGAGCCCGGCAGGGGCGTGCTCGGCAGCACCGTGCCCTGGCGCAGGAGCGGAGTTGAGCGCTGGCCGCAGGCGGTCAGCGCGATGGACGCGACTGCGAGAGCGGCGAGAAGCGCAAATGCAAAGTTCCGGTCGAAGCGGTGCATTATCTACTCCACGAGACGTGATTGTCTAGCAGTTCGGGCTGCCTGCGCCGCCGTGGCCGCCGTCCGGGATGCATGCGCGGTTGCGCAGGCTGGTCTTGCCTCCGGCTATCGCGGCAAGGACGGCATCCTTCACAGCGGTATCTGTCTACCCGGCCCACGTCTCCTCGTTGGTCTTGAGGTACTGCAGCGTCGCGACGGCAGGCGTTATGCCTGTGCGCCCGCCGGTTATGCCGGCCGTGATGGTTGTAATGCCTTCCTCGCCGACGCTGAGCTTTTGAAGGAACTCGGTCAAGTCCGGCGCGCTGTTCTTGAACGCTGCGGTGACCATTATTCGCTTGTCGGACGTGGGGCCATATAAAGAACCTACGTCGAACATCTTGCCTGCGGATGTCTGGGCATTGTACCAGTCCGCCTCGTCCGTTTCCAATGCTTCTATGACAACATCGACAAGTCCTGCTTCCACTGCCTGCTTGAAGCCCGACTCTTTTGTATCAACGAGCTCTGCCGAGTAGCCGTAGCCCCACACGACGATGTAGCCGGCGAGGGTGCTGCCGAAGGACGTTGTGTTCACTCCGGAGTTCGAAAAACGAATGGTGCCCTTGCCGAGAAGCTCGGGGTTGCGGTTAAGGACGCTCAGGTCCTCGGCCGTCGTTGGCCCGCCGGAGGTTGCGACGGTGGAGGCGGGGTCCGGGGTTGCCGTGGCGCGCGGGCGGAAGGGATCGGCGTCCGGCGTGCACGCCGTCGAAAGCAAGGTGATTACGAAAAGCGCTGAAATGGCAGGGAGCAGAACGGCTACTCGGTGCGAAAGATTGAAACTGGTCGCCATCGGTCTAACCCCCCTGGTATTTGTGGCGATATATTACCATTTTCAAATACAGAGTGGACCCGGGAAGTCCGGGTCCACTCTGGGGGCAGGTCCAGATCGAGTTGCTAGGTGCCGCAGTTGGGGCTGCCGCCGCCCGCGCCGCCGTCTGGGATACAGGCCCGGTTGAGCAGGCTGGACTTGCCGGCCGCCACGGCGGCGTCTACGCCCTCCTTAACGGCGGGTGTGACCCACGAGGGCCAGTTGGAGGCAGAGTCCTTGAGGTAGATAAGGGCTGCCACGTTGGCGCGGATGCCTGTTCGGCCGCCGGTCATCTGTGCGGTGAGCTTGTCCACGGCCTCCTGGCCGGGGACCGCCTTGGCCAGGAAGTCCACGAGCTCCGCGGCCCTGTCCCTGAACGTGGATACGACGATAATGCGCTTGTTGGAGTCCGCGCCGTACAGTGAGCCGGCGTCGATGATCTTGCCCGCGGCGATCTGGGCGTTGTACCAGTCCGCGTCAGCGGTCTTATCGACGTCTACAGCAACATCGACCAGTCCGTCTTCAAGCGCCTTCTGGTAGCCGGCCTCTCTCACGTTCACGAGCTCGGCGGAGTAGCCGTAGCCCCACACCATGATGTAACCGACGAGAGTGCTGCCGAACTGGACGTTGTTGGTGCCGTCGTCCGCGAACTTGATCATGCCCTTGCCGATGATCGTGCTGGCCGAACCAGAGCGGTCGGTTGTGGGTACGGGAGTTGCGTTCGGGTTGAAGGTGCCGACAGGCGTGGGAGTCCGCGCGCGGTCTCCCACCGCGAATGGGTCGGCGTCCGGCGCGCAGCCTACGAGAGCAAACAGCAGGATGGACAATAGAAGCCCGAGACCGAGATAACTCTGACTACAGATAGTCTTAGCCATAACTACTCTCCAGTTCGTATTGCATGGGGCTCTGATGCCGGCCCGGTTTACACAGGGATGCTCCAATTATAGCCCAATGAACTGTTTAAATTCTCGCCGTCCATATCCAATAGACGTTGGCGAGGGCAGATTTGTTCTGATCAACCTGGGCCGCGAGGTTGCGCCCAGATGGGGACATGCTTCTCGGCGCGCTTCACCTGGGCCTCCAGCTTCCTGCAGTCCGGTTCCAGCTTCTCAAAGGTCTTCCAGAACTTTGGAGAGTGGTCCATGTGCTTCGTGTGGCAGAGCTCGTGGATGAAGACGTGGCGGACCAGCTCCGGCGGAAGGAAAAGCAGGCTGCGGTTGAGGCTGATGTTGCCGTCTTTCGAGCAGCTGGCCCACCTCGTGCTCTGGCTCCTGACACCGGCGCGGCCGTAGGGGAGGCGCGTTTCGGCGCTGACCGCCTGGAGCCAGGGGAAAAGGTGGGCTTTGGCCTTGACGGTCAGCCACTGCTTGAGCACGTCTACCACCGTCTCGATGCTCTCCACCTGTCCCTCGATCCTCAGCGTACCGTGGCAGTTTGGGGTGAGCCGGACTTCGTTCTTCTCTGAAGGGACGTAGAAGACGGTCCAGGACTCCCCGAGCGCCGGCAGGTCTACGACATGCGGAGCGGCCAGGGCCTCCGGCTTACCGATGCGCTGGACGGCACGGTCGATCCACGCCCGGCGGGCCTCGACGATTCCGGGGATGTTCTTCTTATTGAAGCCTGGGGGAACGACGACGACAAGCCCCTCCGCGCGCGTGACGCGGAGGATGACGCGCCGGGCGCGGGGGCTTACGCGGACCACATAATCCATTTGCCGGAGCACCGTGAGCGTTTGAACGTTGCGGTATATTAAACCAGAGCGTTGCGAAGGCAGGAAGGGGAACAGAGGTGAAAAAAATGTAGAGGCGTCCGCCGCGGCGGACGCCTCTACGATTGGTCCGGGACCTTGATCCTGCCTACTCCAGGCCGAGCTGGTAGTGCTTGCCTTCGGTCTTGATGGACGGGGCGATGATGAGCTCCGCCTTCTCATGGAAGTCGCGGATGTTGAACGCGCCCACCATGCCCATGCAGACTTGCAGAGCGCCCATGAGGTTCTGGGTGCCGTCGTGCTTGGACGTCGGGCCGTACATGAGCTGCTGGAGGGTGGTCTTCACGCCGGGCTTCACGCGGGTACCGCGCGGAAGAACGGGGTGCGGCGTGGCCATGCCCCAGTTGTAGCCCTTGCCGGGCGCTTCCTTCGTCTGAGCGAACGGCGTGCCGATCATAACCGCGTCGGCGCCCGAGGCGAATGCCTTGCACAGGTCGCCGCCCGTCCTGATGCCGCCGTCCGTGATGATGGGGACGTACCGGCCTGTCCTGCGATAGTACTCCTCGCGGGCCGCCGCGCAGTCCATGGTCGCCGTGACCTGCGGAACGCCGACGCCCGTCACCTCGCGGGTGGTGCAGGCCGCGCCGGGGCCTACGCCGACGAGGACGCCGTGCACGCCGGTCTCCATGAGCTCCAGGGCGACGTCGTACGCGACGCAGTTGCCGACGATGACGGGGATGTTTACCATCTCAAGGAGCTCGGAGAAGACGAGGCCGCGCACGCTCTTGGAGACGTGGCGGGCGGTTGTTACGGTGGACTGGACGCAGAGGAGGTCTGCCCCGGCATCGACCGCGATGGGGGCGAGCTTCTTTGTGTTGGCTGGGGTTACGGACACAGCGCATACTGCGCCGCCGGCCTTGATCTCCTTGACACGCTTCGCCAGAAGGTCTTCCTTGATAGGGGCGGAGTAGAGCTTCTGGAAGAGGGCCGTGACGTTCTCAGGGGGAGCGGCAACGATCTGGTCGATGACCTCTTGCGGGTTATCGTACCGGGCCTGAACGCCCTCCATATTCATCACCGCTAGGCCGCCGAGCTTACCGAACTCGACAGCGAACGCCGGGTTGACGATAGCGTCCATGGCGGACGCGATTACAGGAGATTTGAGAGTCACGCCGTCTATAGAAAACTGGATGTTGGTCTGGTCCGGATTGATGGTCACATGGCCCGGCGCGATTGCGACTTCGTCGAAACCGTACGCCCGCCTTAGTGCCTTGAACTGGGGGACCCCCATTAAAATCCTCCTGCCCCTGAAAGTTTTGCGAGATTATAGAGAGTGGAACAGAGCAAGTCAACCAAATACTCAGGTAGAAAAGCCGCGGGGCACTCTGTCAGAATGGCTTCATGCCGAGGGTTTGTAAACGTTTGTGAATATTTTAACACATGTGTCCAAGTGCCGGATATTACGAAATACGTAGAGAATGAGCGACCTTGAACGGGCGATAAAAGAGTACGCGCGGTCCCTGGGATTCGATGTCGTAGGCATCGCTTCTGCGGTGCCGTTCCTGCGGGACGAGGCCGAGGCGGTGCAGCGCGTGCGCGACGGGATGATGGACGGGCTGCCCTGGTATACAGAGGACCGCGCGCGCAAGGTGAACCACCCTGAGGTCCTTCTGGAGGGCGCGCGGTCGATCATCTCCCTGGCGAAGAGCTACAACACCGGCCCTCGCGACCTGGCATCTCCCGGCCCAAGGGGCAAGATTGCCCGGTACGCGTGGAACGAAGACTACCACGCTCTATTAAAGGATAAGATGCGCGACCTGGCCGAAGGGGTGCAGCGGCTTGCCGGGAGGCCCGTGAGGACGAGGGTGTTCGTTGACGACGGGCCGATGAACGACCGCGCCGCGGCGGAGCGGTCGGGGGTGGGGTGGTTTGGGAAGAACTCGCTCGTGCTGACGCAGGGCTACGGGTCGTGGGTGCTGTTGGGGCAGGTGCTGACAGACCTGGAGCTGGAGGAGGATTCGCCGCTGAAGAAGAGCTGCGGCGAGTGCGTGAGGTGCATCGACGCGTGCCCCACCGGCGCGATAATTGCCCCCTACACGATAGATAACCGGCGGTGCATCTCGTTTCTCACGATCGAGCTGCGGGGGGCGATTCCGAGGGACCTGCGCCCGCTGGTGGGAGACTGGGTATTCGGGTGCGATATCTGCCAGGACGTTTGCCCGGTGAACCGCAAGGCCGCGCAAACGCTCGACCCGGCGTTCGCGCAGCGGCACGACTTCGGCGCGCCCGCGCTGCTGCCGCTGTTGGAGCTTGACGACGAGGCGTTCAGGGAGCGGTTTCGCGGCTCGGCGGTGAAGCGGGCGAAGCGCGTCGGCCTCCAGCGGAACGTGTGCGTAGCGCTGGGGAACATCGGCGACCCGGCGGCGGCGCCGGCGCTGGCTCGCGCGCTCGCCACGGCTGAGCCGTTGGTGCGGCGGCACGCGGCGTGGGCGCTGGGGAAGATCGGCGGGGCGGAGGCGGAGGCGGCGCTGCGCGCGCGGGAGGGCGTGGAGGCGGACGAGGAGGTAAGGGAAGAGATAGCAGCGGCGCTGGGAGAGAGCGAATCTCGGTCTAACGGCCTTGTAAGATAAAAAGAGACTGGCTGATGTATAAAATGTGAGATAGCGCGGCAGGCCGATCAGGCCTTGGTCCGACATTGTCGAGACCGTCCTTCAGC
>Ga0194132_10002799_pt1 | contig 32010 bp, 32 predicted proteins | sample TA2KigOf80mmetaG_FD_148612 | JGI IMG/M metagenome (GOLD analysis project Ga0194132, IMG submission 148612) | Freshwater microbial communities from Lake Tanganyika, Tanzania - TA2015054 Kigoma Offshore 80m | ecosystem: Environmental > Aquatic > Freshwater > Lake | place: Tanzania: Lake... | reverse complement strand
CACGCCGCAGGAGAGCGGATTCGTCAGGGGCTTTGGGTGGTCATCCCGAGCTCGGTCATCATGATCACCATCCTCTGGAATAGCCGGCTGGTTTTCGAAGCCTCCGGCATCGACCCGGCAGTGACCAGCATCGCCTCCGGTTACCTCAAGGCGGTGTGTTTCGGCATGCCACCTGTACTGCTTTACATGGCACTGCGGCAGGTCAGTGAAGGTCTTGGCCACACCTTGCCGCCGATGTGGATCACCGGTTCCGTCATTCCACTCAATGCGCTACTCAACTATGCCTTCATCTTCGGCGTGTGGGGATTTCCTGAACTCGGTGGTATCGGTGCCGGTTGGGCAACCGCCATCGTGTTCTGGGTGGAGCTCATCGCGATGTTGTTCGTCACCCGTCGACACTGGTTCCATGCCACGGATGTCTTTGCACGATTTTCGCCGCCGGATTTCGCTGAGATCAACAGACTCCTGCGAATCGGCATTCCCATTGGTCTCACGTTCTTCGTCGAGATGACAATTTTCTCCCTGGTCGGTTTCCTGATCGGACGCATGGGGGTGATCGAACTGGCAGCGCACTCCATTGCCGGCAATCTCAACTGGATGACGTTTGTTCTGCCTTCAGCGCTGGGAGCGGCTGCGGGTATCCGTGTTGGATTTCATGTTGGCGCTGGAGACTCCCTGGCTGCGCGTTTTTCGGCACTAACCGCCTGGCGATTTGCCTTTGTCTACGCGGTGGTGGCGGGAATCCTCCTGTTCCTGGGCCGAAACCTGCTCGTGAGCGTCTACACCGACGACATCGAAGTGAAGGTGATGGCCGCAACGCTGCTCATCTTCATCGCGTTCTACCAACTTGCTGACGATACCCAGGCGGTTGCAGCGGGAACGCTGCGGGGTTACAAGGACACGACCATGCCTATGGTGATCGCTCTAATCGGCTACTGGCTGATTGCCTTGCCGCTCGGTTTTGGGCTCGCCGAAGGTCTTGCCGAAGGGCTGACTGGAACAGCGCCCCTCGGCGTATTTGGTTATTGGGCGGGGCTTACCGTGGGGCTGGGTCTCGTGGCCATCGCCCTCGGCCTGCGACTCCTGTCAACGAGCGGCGATTCCAGCCGTATCGCGAGCCTCGCGCATCGCTGAAACTTCCGACCATCAGCTCCACATGTGAGCACCGCCGCACACTGTCATCGCCTGACCGGTGATGTAGGCCGCGGCATCAGAAGCCAGAAACACGGCGAGACCCTTGAGGTCGGACGCTTCTCCGAACCTTCGCAGCGGCACCTGTTCTCGAGTTCGCTTTGCTGCCTCCGGGTTATCCCAAAGGGCGCGGGCAAAGTCCGTGCGGATAAGCCCAGGGCAGATCGCATTGACGCGAACACCTTTCGGCCCCAGTTCCAGTGCCAGGTTGCGGATCAACGCGATATCAGCGAGTTTCGAGATGTTGTAGGTTCCAAGCGTTTCCGACGCCGAGAACGCACCGGTACTCGAGGTGATCATGATCGAACCCCGCCCCTTGGCGATCATGTCGGGTGCCACCATCTGGCAGAGCCAGTGGTTCGCCTTCACATTGGTGTTAAGGATCTTGTCAAACGCATCGTCGGGAATCTTGGACATGGGTCCATAGAACGGATTGACGCCTGCATTGCCAACCAGTATTTCGATGGCTCCGAGTGCATCGTGAGTGCGGTCGACCAGATTCTGGAGCTGTTCCTTGTAACCGGCGTTGCAGGCGATCGCGACTGCACGGCCCGCTCCGAATCGTTTGTTGATTTCAGCGGCAACGGCCTCGCAGGCATCCTGTTTGCGGCTGGAAATCACCACGCGCGCACCGTGCTCCGCGAGACCTTCGGCCATCGCCTGACCCATGCCCTTGGATGCACCGGTCAAGAGTGCCACCCGCCCTGTCAGATCAAAGAGACTCGTATCGACCACCATATCCCCGTATCGTTGCAACGTTTCGTCAAACCTAACACTGCGATGAATGAAGCACTACTTCTAGGTGATCGACCGCTTGCTGCCGACACCGTGGGTCTATTGGAAGGGCTGACCACAACACGGGCGATTCGACGTTACCTTGCAGAGCCGGTGCCCGACGTCGCCCTCCGCGACATCCTGTTTGCGGCGACCCGGGCACCTTCAGGTTCGAACCGGCAACCGTTTCGTTTCCTTGTTTTGACGCGGGGTGAGAAGGCGGCGGAGGCCAAGGCGCTCATCGCGCGTGGCGCCCGGGCGGTGTGGAACGCAAAACGGGAAACGGATCAGTACGACAAAGGTTCCGGGGCGGATCCGGATTCACCGAAGTCGCGCATGGCCGGGGTCATGCAATCTTATGTGGATCACTTCGAAAGTGTGCCGTGTCTGATCCTGCCGTGTTTCGTGCCGTATCGGGTGCCTAACCCGCTTGAAGGCGCGTCGATGTATCCCGCAGTACAGAACCTGTTGCTTGCTGCCAGAGGGCTTGGGTATGGCGGTGTGATCACCGGGTTTCATGGCGCCGTTGACCAGGAACTTCGTACTTTGCTCGCGATACCAGACACGGCTCGAATCGCCTGTACGGTAACCCTCGGCCGTCCGATGGGCCACCACGGCCCCGTTCGCCGCAGACCCATGAGCGAACTGGTGTTTGGTGACACTTGGGCACAAGCGCCGGATTGGGCCATTGATCCACCGGGAACCCGCTTTACGCAGGCGGGTCCGCCACGCAAAGACTCCTAAAGCCAGCTCGACAGCGGTGTGCAGCAAACGGTCGGATCAGCGCGTAAGACGTCGAGAAAAGAGTTCCAGCGCGGTATGTGCCCGCGCGCGACGCTGCCCTGGGGTGAGGGTCGACATCGAGAGACCATCACTCAGTGAAGACAGGCCGGTCACCAGTGCCCAGTACGCAAGGACCACCGCGTCGCGGTCTTCCGCCGGCAACCGCCCGCATTCGATCGGATCTGCGAAAACACCTTGCACTAGCTTCACTCCACGATGCCGCGCAGCGATCAGAGCGACATCGGACATGTCGAGCAGTTCATCGCGGCTCACGACCAGAAAGTGCGCGGGATGGATGATGGAAAACTCGAGAAAGCCGAGACCGATCGCCGTCAGGTCTGCTTCAGCACTCGTCCTGTCCGCCGAGTTGAGGGCATTCTGGACGCATCGCTCAAGATGGACCGCCGCCTGCTTTGCAAACGCCGTCAGCATGCCGCGCTTGTCACCAAAGTGATGGGCAGGTGCACCATGGGAAACACCCGCGCGTCGCGCCGTCCCACGCAGTGTAAGCGCGTCGATACCTTCTTCATTGACAAGCATGCCAACCGCAGACAACAGCGCTACAGGCAGATCGACGTGGTGATAAGCCATGTCAGGAGCCGAAAACGGAAGGCCGGCAGATACAGACGATGTCAGAGTGAGTTTCAAATACCGCAGCAACGGATTGATTCGACGAGACACTGGAATCCGCCGAGATGATCAACCGGGCACGGCTCTTCCGCCGGATACGGAACTTGTTGATCCAGCTCACCCTCTGCGTGCTGATCCTCACCGTCGTACCGATCATCGCGCTGCGGTGGGTGGATCCGCCGACCACCCTGTTTATGCTCGCAGACCGTTGGGAAGCCGCGCTCGAGGATGAACCCGGATATCGGTTTCGTTACGAATGGCGTGATCTCGCGGGCATCGATCCGGATATTCAGTTGGCTGTCATCGCCGCGGAGGACCAGCGTTTTGCTGATCACGGTGGGTTCGATCTGATCGAAATCGGCAACGCCGTATCCGCGAGGCTGGATGGGACTTCGACACGCGGGGCCAGCACCCTCACGCAACAAACTGCGAAAAATCTTTTTCTGTGGAGCGGTCAAAGCTGGGTACGCAAAGGACTCGAAGCCTGGCTTACGCTCTGGATCGAATGGCTCTGGCCGAAGACGAGAATTCTGGAGGTGTATCTGAATATCGCCGAGTTCGGCCCGGGCGTCTTTGGAGTGGAAGCCGCAAGCCGCCGCTTTTTCAACACCAGCGCAGAACGACTCTCTGCGGAAAGATCGGCCCTATTGGCGGCAGTTCTACCCAACCCAGGCGTCTATCGGGTCGATGCACCCGGACCAAAAGTACTGAATCGCCAACGCTGGATCCTGAAACAGATCAGGGGCATCGGCGGGAACGCCTATCTGCGGCGGCTGGAATGACCACCCACCACAAGGCAAGTACCCCTTACGTCATCGGCACGTTTGATATTTGGCGTTTCGGCGTACACCCCTGCTCTTGTTGCGAGCCATGTTCTCTTCGTAGCCGCGCCAGCCGCGTTTGTTCTGCACCTGCGGTCGATTGAGCGTCACGAACTGAGCCGTATTTGCACCCTGATCGAGCACCGCAGTGTCCGGTGCGTCCATGCCGTTGGCTCTCCGGAGTTTGATGACCGCAGCGCCAGAGTCCGGGGCTGCATTACGATCCCCGAAGTGGGTCCCGCCATTGGCGTCAACCCATTTGAGAACTTCACTGGACTTTGCTGAGGAGGCGAGCACGATGCCCGCAACGACGAACAGAATCGCACACAGTGTCCGTGCCTGCATGGCTTATCCCCCAAGACTGGACAGGGTGCACCGTGCCACTCCTGTCACGCCTAACTGTTCGCAAGCCGATTCGACTCCTGGCGACTGCTGAGTAGCCGATTGCTCGCAAAAAACGTTAGGTTTGTTTTTTATGTTGTTGTTATTGGCGGTAATTCTTGACCGGCGCATCCGATCTTAGGTGAACCTCCCTGGGCTTGCCAATAGCCTGAAAACTGCTATCCGCTGTACATCGAACAGGAGAATCGGCGTGCCGTCTTTCAGAAACTGTTCGCTACAGGAAGCAGCTCACTGTCGGCAGTCAGACTGTGCGTCGCGCAGCGGGTGGTGCGATAGGCGGCGCTACGCGAAATCGTCGCGGGCTTTACAAACACAAACAGGTGGTTCGCAGGTGCATTCGCACCCAAGGTTGTGTCGTGCTGCGTTGATCAAGCCCGGGCAGGGAGAAAGGCGAAAACTAACTGTCAGAATCCGTGGTTCACAAAACTGCCTTGATGCGTTCTGCATGTGCTGCCAGTGTTTCGCAATCCGCCATGCCACGCGCATGCATGCGCATATCAATGCCATTGAAACGCGGCAGGATGTGGAAGTGCAGATGAAAGACCGTCTGTCCTGCAGCCGAACCGTTTAACTGGGCAATCATCACCCCGGGGGCAGCGAAGGCTTTTTTTACGGCTCCCGCAACACGTTGTGTGGTGATGATGGTTGCCGCCAGATCCTCAGACGGCAGCCTGAACACATCCGCGGCTCCAAACTTTGGTATCACGAGTGTATGGCCCTCCGCCTGCGGCATGATATCGAGGAAGGCGAACGTGCGCTCATCTTCAAACACCTTGTAACACGGCGCTTCGCCACGAAGGATCTTCGCGAAGATATTGGCTGAATCGTAGTCGGGGCTTGAGTTCATCACTTCAAGGTCACCAGTTCGCATTCGTCTGCATGCTACCATGTTGCACTTCCGACAGTTCAGGTGTACACAGATGAACCCGGCGTTTCACCTGCGTTTTTGCGTGTTTTTCTGTCTGGTGTGGCCACTCGCCAGCACCGCGGCTGAAGGGCTACCGCTCAAGGGTGAACGCACCGTTGCCTTCACCACGCGAACCGCAAGCTGGTTATCCATCGACGTTCACCCCGACGGGACACGCCTGCTGATGGATGTGCTTGGTGATCTCTATACGGGATCTGCTGAAGGCGGTAAGACGACACGCATCACATCGGGCATGGCGTTCGACAGCCAGCCCATATGGTCACCTGATGGTTCATCGATCGCATTCATCAGCGACCGGTCTGGTGTCGAAAACCTGTGGGTTGCCAACGCCGATGGCAGCGAACCAAGCCAGATCACCCAGGAAAAGGGAGAGGTGGAATTTGCTTCACCTGCTTTTTCCCCGGATGGCAACCACCTGATCGTCTCTCGTACCACGTGGGGACTTCGTACGTTTGAGCTCTGGGCCTATCCATTGGAAGGTGGCAAGGGCGTGCAGATCACCACCTCAAAATCGAACCGGGCTACGCCCATCGATGAGCGCCACAATGCCCTGGGCGCCGTTTATTCAGGGGATGGACGTTATGTTTATTACGCGCGTCGGATCGGTGGTTTTGCCTACAACTTGACCCTGCCCATCTGGCAGATTGCCCGTCGCGACCTGCAAGAGGGTCGCGAAGATGTGTTGACCCAGGCACCGGGCAGTGCAATGCGCCCGGCAATCTCCCCTGACGGCAAAAGGCTCGTTTATGCCACCCGGCATCGCCACGAGACCGGGCTGCGTATTCGAAACCTTGATTCAGGCGAGGATCGCTGGCTGATCTGGCCGGTAGAACACGATGAACAGGAGAGCCGGTTCACTCGCGACCTTATGCCAGCCTATGATTTTTCTGCTGACGGCCGGTTTCTGTTTACCAGCCGTGCGGGACAAGTGCACCGGATAGACGCGGAGTCCGGTGGATCCACCCCAATTCCCTTCGAATTCGCTGTTGAGCAGGAACTTGGCACCCGTCTGCACTTCCCGTGGCGCATTGGTGTCGGGCCGGTGAAGGCTCGGGTACTCATGCATCCGACCCTCGCGCCAGATGGAAAACGTCTGGCTTTTTCGGCCTTCGGCGAACTTCACGTGCACGATCTTGTCAAAAACACCGGTAAGGTCATCTCGGCGGAGGGTGAACTGGCGTTTCAACCCACCTGGTCCACCGACGGGCGAAACATCGTCTACACCACCTGGGATCAAAGCGGCGGACACCTCTGGAAAGTTCCAGCCGGGGGAGGCTCACCGGCACAACTGACACGCCATGCCGCGTTTTACTCTGACCCGATTTTCAGCAATGACGGCCGCTGGATCATCGCTCTGCGCGGATCGGGCCAGGAGCGGCGTGTCAGGGAAAACGATTTCGGTCAAGTCGGTGGGGCGGACCTCGTCCGCTTGCCCGCCAATGGTGGCGCGTCGACGGTCATCGCACCTGCGACCGGTTTGACCGCTCCTCACTTCGGACCGGAATCCGATCGGGTTTACCTCTACGCCTCACCGGGTCCCTTTGCCCGTACCGGCTCAGGATCACTGATTTCGATGCGACTCGATGGCACGGATCGGCGTACCCACCTCCAGGTAAAGGGGCCGGGTGCTTATGTCGCCGAAGAGGAAATTGCTCCGGAAAGCGCGCACATCGCGCCGGATGGCAGGCACTTTCTCGTTCACCACGCCAATCAGCTCTACGTGATTCAGCGGCTCGGAAACGCTTACGGCGATGTCGTGCAGTCACTCACCACCCCGTCGCTCCCGCAGGTCCGATTGACCGACGTCGGCGCCGATGCAGCCGCGTGGTCGCTGGACGGTCAATCGATCTACTGGACCACTGGTGCGCGCTGGCATTCTCGTGATCTGGGCTCAATCGACTATCGCGACAATAAGAGCCCACCGGCAGCCAAGACTACAACCGAAAGTGCAACGCCCGCAGCAGCGGAAGCGGAGGCTGACAAGGAGGCACACACACCCGCGGAAGCGCATGCATCTGTACGCCACCTCGACATTGATATCTGGAAGCCGCGTTATGTTCCAGAAGACAGTATTGCGCTGGTGAACGCCACGATGCTGACCATGGAGCCAGACCAACCGCCCATGTCCGATGGTGTGGTTATCGTGACAGGCGATCGGATCAACGCGGTCGGTAGCCGCGATAGCCTGATCATTCCCAAAGGGACTAGGCAGATCGACCTCGAAGGCCGGATCGTGATGCCGGGGTTCATCGATACCCACGCACACTATCGACTGCTGCGCGGGGTATTCGATCGTCACAACCCTTCACTGCTCGCCAATCTCGCTTATGGCGTCACCACCGGGATCGATGTCCAGCCGTCAACAGCGGACATCCTGACCTACCAGGACATGGTGGATGCAGGACTGGTCACCGGTCCAAGAACACTCTCCACCGGCCCCGGAGTCTTCAGCAACAATGCCTTCAAGTCCGCCACCCACGCCGAACACATCCTCCGCCGCTATGGCGATCACTACGGCGTACACAATCTGAAGGCCTACATCTCGGGCAATCGCCAACAACGCCAGTGGCTCGCCGCAGCGGCCAAAAAGCTGAAACTCATGCCGACCACGGAAGGTGGGCTCGACATGAAACTGAATCTCACCCACGTCATCGATGGCTTTTCAGGTAATGAACACAACTTTCCACTGCTCGACCTGTACGACGATGTCGTACATCTGGTCGCCAGTTCCAAAATCGCCTACACGCCGACGTTGCTCGTGAGTTATGGCGGACACTGGGGCGAAGGCTGGTTCTTCACCCGCGAATCACCGCTCGATGATCCGAAGCTCGCTCGTTTCACACCGTGGACGGAGCTCATGTCACGCTCGTTACGGCGCCCCTGGGCGCACGACCGTGAACATGTGTTCACACCGCTGGCCGCGCAGGCACGGAAGATCGTTGCTGCAGGTGGACTGGTTGGTGTTGGTGCGCATGGCCAGCTGCAGGGTCTCGGCTTTCACTGGGAAATGCGTGCCCTTGGCAGTGGTGGCATGACCAATTTGCAGGTGCTGACTTCGGCCACTCGAATGGCCGCTGAGATGATCGGCATCAGCGAGGACCTCGGCACGCTTGCGCCAGGCAAACTGGCCGACATCGTCATTCTCGATGCCAACCCGCTCGACGATCTGCGCCATACCACCCGGCTGAACCGCGTGATGAAAGGCGGTGTGCTCTATGATGCAGAGACGCTTGACCAAGAGTGGCCGGATGCGCAGCCGCTGCCACCCATGTGGTGGTGGTCAGCCGAGCCGGCAGCGGCCAACGAGAGCATCACCCCGAAGGACTAACGGAATCTCAACGCTGCACGCGGACGGTCCCTATCAGGAACCAGCCTGTGCATTCACAAAGAAGTGCAGTTGCCGGTCATGTCGGCTGGTCGCCGAGAGCGGTCCCGGTCGCACCCACGGCTGCCAGCGGGCTGGCGCGGCACGATCCACATGATCACCCATGACGGTGACCCGCTGGATGATGCGCTCCCCTTCAAAATCATTGAGCACGAAGTGCTGCGTGCAACGGTTGTCCCACATACAGATCGTGCCTTCTGACCATCGATACCGCACAGTGAATCGCGGGTTCTGTACCCACGCCGTGAGATAGCGCAGCAGCATGTCACTTTCCGTGGCGTTCATTTCCATGATGCGCCGGGTGAAGTGTTCATTGACGTAGAGCGCCTTGCGTCCGGTAACCGGATGGACCCGAACCACGGGATGAGCCGCCATCCGCTCTGGATGATTGTGCGGGGTGGCGTCGTGCAGCGCGGTCAATCCGTCGCAGAGCGCCTGCATTGGTTCTGATAAGCCTTCATACGCAGCATAGAGGCTCGCCCACATAGTATCCCCGCCAACCGGGGGACAACGCACCATGTGCAGAATCGACATCAACGCCGGAGATTCCTGGAACGTGATGTCGGTATGCCATTCATCGGCAATACCACCCTTGGTGGCTGCCAGTTCAAAAATCTCCGGATGATCCATGTAGGCATTCTTGAGGTGGGGGTGCCCTTCCAGTGGTCCGAAGTGGCGACCCAGTGCCACATGCTGCGCAACAGTGAGATTCTGTCCCGGAAAAAACAGCACCAGATGTTCCGTCAGCAGCGAACTGATGGCCCGTGTTGTCGACGCGTCGGCCCGACCCAGATCAACGCCGCGGACCTCTGCTCCCAGCGCTCCGGCCAGACGTGTGACGTGCCACTGCGGGGCTAGCTCTTCTGCTTCACTCATGGACATATCCTGCGAATATCTGCCCGGAGTATAACCGAGAGCCCTCCTGACCAACGGCTCGTAAACCCGCTCACGAACTGGATTGGCGCGCTGCGCCGATGTGTGGAGAATGCCTTCAAGACCGATCTATTCAGGCCCACCGGAGAGAGTCCATGTCAGTGCCCGTCCTGCGCACCGCCGAAGAAATCAGCACCCTGCCCCTTGCCAGCTTTGATGTCAGCCAGGCAGAACTGTTCCGGACGGACAGCCATTGGGAATGGTTTGCGCGTCTGCGCCGTGAGGATCCAGTCCATTTCTGCGGCCAGAGTATTTTCGGGCCTTATTGGTCGATCACCACGTTCCGCGACATCATGGAGATCGAAAAAAACCACCAGGATTTTATATCAGCACCGGGAATCACCCTCGCCGACCGGCCGAAGGACTTCGAGACCTTCAACTTCATTGCCATGGATCCGCCCAAACACGACGTGCAACGCAAGACGGTGCAAGGCGTGGTGGCACCCATGAACCTCGCCAAACTGGAGAGCACCATCCGTGCCCGTGCCGTCCGGATCCTCGACAGCCTGCCCGCTGGTGAAACATTCGACTGGGTCGACCGCGTCAGCATTGAACTCACCACGCAGATGCTGGCGACGATTTTCGATTTTCCGTTCGAAGAGCGGCGCAAGCTGACCTACTGGTCTGACATGGCGACTTCGGGTGAACTCTCCGGCGGCCCCACCCCGGAACCGGCGCGCCGCAAGGCGCTTCTCGAGTGCCTGGAGTACTTCACCGAACTGCGCAATCGGCGCATCAACGAGCCACCCAAGCCGGATCTGTTATCGATGCTCGCGCACGGTCAGGACACCAGGGACATGCCACCGATGGAATTCCTCGGCAACCTGATCCTGCTCATCGTCGGAGGCAACGATACGACACGGAACTCCATCTCCGGTGGCGTGTACGCGCTCAACCAGAACCCGGGAGAGTACGACAAGCTCCGCGCCAATCCCGGCCTCATCCCGAACATGGTGCCGGAGATCATCCGTTGGCAAACACCGCTCGCCTATATGCGTCGCACCGCAAACCGGGACATCAGGATCCGCGACAAGACCATTCGAGAGGGGGACAAGGTGGCGATGTGGTATGTATCCGGCAACCGTGATGCGGACGAAATACCGAATCCGGACCGATTCTGGATTGATCGCCCGAATGCGCGTCATCACCTCTCATTCGGATTCGGTGTGCATCGCTGCATGGGTAACCGCCTCGCGGAAATGCAGCTCAGGATCCTTTGGGAGGAGATCATGAAGCGCTTTCGCCAGATCGAAATCGTTGGCGACATCGAGCGGATCCAATCGAGCTTCGTGAAGGGCTACGCCACCATGCCCGTGGTTGTTCATCCCTGGTAGCACGTACCTTCGCAAAAAAATCCATCTCGTGCCAGACGCTTGTCTGGCACGATTCCTGGATGGTAATCAGCCGCCGAAATGCAAACCGATGCGGTTTCCGTCCGGATCCTTGACCACTGCGATATGTCCAAATGGACCAATCGATCGCTTGGCTTCCTGGATCTTTCCGCTAGCCCGGCTGCAGCGGGACAGCGCGCCATCAATATCCGGGTAGTGCAGATAGATCAGCACACCATCGGCGCCAGGTGCGCGATCACTCTTGAAGATGGTGCCTTCCGGTCCATTGGCCGACATGAACACCCGCATCTTGCCGTCAGGACCATCAATCTCACCCAGCTTGCGATCCGGCAGGGATTCGAAAAACGCCTGTGACCGTTGCACATCAGCAACCGGGATCTCAAACCAGTTCACCTTTACGTCCGACATTTGTTTCTCCTGTTTCAGGGGTAGGGTTATACAGGAACGAACGAGGTCGCAAATAACCGACATCAGCGGTCATTCGTACCTGCACGCGCGCTTCGATGAATTTCGCCGCACATGAATTTCGGCACACAAACCGCGATGATTTCCGCCCACTGCGACCACAGGACTGCACCCATGAGTTTCGTTTGCTGGAACTGCGGACAGGATCTCGAGCAGATCCCCCGGCCGGTGAGCCGACACGCCCAGTGCCCAAAATGCTTCGAGGCATTACACAGCTGCCGGATGTGTCGCTGGTACAACCCGGACGTCACGGATCAGTGTGAGGACGAGCGCGCTGATCCGCCGACACGTCGCGAGAGCGCCAACTTCTGCGAGTACTTCAAACCGCGACTCGATGCGTTTGTCGACAAGCGCAGCCGCGAGGCACAGGCTGCGAAATCCCGGCTGGACGCGCTGTTTGGTGGCAGCGATGACGCCACTACCCAGGCCTCGTCCGAAGACACCACAGCCCCATCCGTCAGCCGGGAAGACGCAGCCAAAGCAGCTCTCGAAGCGCTCTTTTCTTCTCCTGTAAAAAAATAGCCACCGCCTGCAACCATTGTCCTCGTGACCGCATCTAGAGAACCAAGAGCAATACAGCAGTACGCACAGCGCGACTGAATGAGCCGGTTTGCAGACCTGACGCACACCGCTCCGAGAAAACGTCGCATAGTGCCCTACCATTGGACTGCTCAGGATAGTCAACTGCAAGCAATCACGCCGGTCTCGGGACAGGAGAAGAGGAATCATGAAGCGAATCACCACAGTGCTTTTCAGCCTGGCTGTTGTCATCGGATCGCCGGTGGTCGCTGAGGCAGCAGAAGGGAACGCGGTCGACTACAACCTCGTCTACTCCACCAGCGATTTCAGCAGCCCGGCTGCGGTAGAAGCGCTGCATGAGCGCATCGTTCCAACCGCGAAGTCGCATTGCCCGAGTTATTTCGTCAGCCGCTCCATGGCAGATACCCGCGCCTGTGTGCGCGATGTCGAGAGTGATCTGGTGAAGGTCATCAACAACCCGATGCTTTCCTATACAGCGGGCAATACTGTGCAGGAAGTCGCCGGAGATGCTGCTAGAAGCGGTTCGAAGTCCTGACACACCGAAACTTCGCCGAACAACTCCCGCGGGCACTTCGATCCCTCCCCCAACGCTCCCGGATGCCCGCGGGAGTTCTTCCGGACCGAACCGCCTATAAAGTCTAGAAAGACTAGAAAGTCTAGAAAGTACAGAGGCTCAGCTCGCATCACCCCGCGCCGCAGCCTCCCGAGCAGAACGTACCTTTTCATTGGTCTGGTTGAAGAGCAGCTCTCGACGCCTTGCCTCTTCCGCCGCTGAACGTTCCTGTTGGCCCCACTCGCGGTGTTTGCGAAAACCCGCTTCCACGGCAGGACGCGCTCCGACCTCATCAACCCAGCGTTTGACGTTCGGATAAGTGATCCACACACCCGGATCGATCAGTCGTCCGAGCAGCATGGCCCACGGCCACGTGATGATATCGGCAATGGAATACTCACCACCTGCGAGAAACGGGTGTACCCCGAGCTGTGCATCCATCACACCACAGAGTCGATCCACCTCACCGACAAAACGGCGTGTGCCGTACTCAAGTTGTTTCGGATCGTCAGTGAGGTTCTTGCCGTAGTTCTTGAAATGATTGGCATTACCCATCATCGGCCCTAGATTGGCCATCTGCCAGTGCACCCACTGCAGAACCCGGGATCGACCTCGCGCGTCGGCTGGCAGGAATTTACCAGTCTTGTCTCCCAGATATTCAAGAATGGCCCCGGACTCGAAAATGCTGATCGGGGCGCCACCGTCGGCTGGAGCGTGATCCACGATCGCCGGCATGCGATTGTTGGGGCTGATGCGCAGAAACCCGGCCTTGAACTGGTCACCGCCACCAATGTCCACCGGCAGACACTGGTACGGAAGACCACACTCTTCCAACATGATGGTGACCTTCCATCCATTGGGCGTCGGCCAGTAGTGCACATCGATCATCCGGAATCTCCTGCGTGTGTTGGGTAAAAATCGTTCGGTAACGGGACGTTCGCTAACGACCAATGCGCTGAATCTGATTCAGCAGTTCGAAGTTGAACGCCTCCGGTTGCTCAAAATAAGGCGAGTGTCCGGCCTCTTCGATCACCAGCAGCCTGGCGCCGGGTATGTGCGGAACGTAACCGGCAAGCAGCTCCGCCGGGAAGAGTGGATCCTCTCGCCCGGCAACAAAGAGCACCGGACATTTGAGCCCGGCGGCTTCTTCCAGAGAAACCGGACTTTTGGCGAGCGCGCGCAGTGATGTCATGCGGAAGTCGAGATTGAAGCCTGCGACCGCCTGATAAAGCTGCAGCAATGGCGCATTGCCAGCACTTTTCTTCGACATGGTCCGCAGGATGCCACTCCCCGCATTTTCGTCCGTGCGTGTCAGATTGGCCACAGCATCCGTCGGTGCCGGATTGGGAAGCCCGCCTGGCGTAGCTGAGAAGGTCAGCGAAAGCACCCGATCTGGTGCATCGAGTGCGAGACGCAGAACTGTAAATCCGCCCATGGACTGGCCGACCATATGCGCCTTGTCGACGCCAGCGGCATCCAGTACCGCCAGCGCGTCATCCCGGAATTGTGGCGTTGATATGGACTCAGCCGGTGCCGGGCTGCGTGCAAAGGTGCGATGGTCAAAGGTGATGCAGCGAAACCCGCGGGCTGCAAAGAAGGCAACCTGCTGATACCAGATCGCTGCATTGCCACCGGCGCCATGCGCAAACAGGATTGCCGGCCCTTCACCATGGCTCTCGAACCAGATACGCGTGGAATGAGCATCATGGGACTCAGCGAATGGCATGGTGACCTCGTAAAACCTGTGTAAGGCGCCAGGGGAACCAGAATGCTACCTGCCGGTGCGGCGGACAACCCTCCGCACAAGCGTGTAGCCTCAGACCCAGCGCAGCATCAGACCGCGCAAGGAGAAGGTAAAGACGTCCATGCACATCGAATCGCTGCGCTCAAGCCAGGATCGCGATCTGCACCAGTAGCTCCTGAACGATCCCGACGTCAAACGCGTCAATGAAGAAATCGCGCGACATGAAGCGCGAGGCAATCTCGGCGTCCGGCGCCAGCTGCTCAACACTTCGGTGCGTCTGTCCGCGTCGATGGCCGCTGATCTGCACAAAACCGCGGCAACCCGCGGCGAAGCCCTCGGTCTAGACATACCGCTCGAACTCTATGTGTTCCCGAGCCCTGCATTCAACGCCGCCTGCGTCAAACCCCAAGCCGGGCGCCTTTTCATCATGTTCTCGTCCTCCTTACTCGAAGCTTTTTCGCCTGCAGAGATCCGCTTCGTAACGGGCCATGAGCTGGGACACCATCTGTTCCATCATCACGACATTCCCATCGGTTTTGTCCTTCGTGGGCAACAGCGTCCGGATCCGCGGCTCGCACTCTCCCTCACAAGCTGGTCGCGATATGCGGAGATCTCCGCTGACCGGGCCGGCGCCTACTGTGCCCGTGACATCGAGTCCGTTGCCTACGCACTCTTCAAACTGGCTTCAGGTCTGTCCGGTGGTTATGCGCGCTTTTCACTCGCGGATTTCCTCAAGCAGGTCGATGAGATGCAGCTCAAGCGTGCCGAACCTGGACAGAGCACACCCACCGAAGACTGGTTCCTCACGCACCCGTTCAGTCCGTTACGGGTAAAGGCACTCGCGCTCTCCGACGACTCGGTTCTGGCGCGTCCCGATGGTCGCTCAGTCGATCAGCTCGAACTCGGCGTGCACGAACTGATGAGCCTGATGGAGCCCTCCTATCTGGAAGCGAGGACACCCATCGCGGAGGCCATGCGGCGGTTGCTGTTCGCTGGCGCGTTGACCATTGCCTGCGCCGATAACCACATTGAAGCCGCGGAGATCGATGCGTTCGAAAAGTTCTTTGGTGCGCGTGCTTTTTCTGACCGTCTTGACGTGAAGATGATTCAGAGCGAACTACCGGAAACAACCCGTCAGGTTCGCCAGCAGACGAGCCTGCCGCAACGCATGCAGGTTCTGCGCGACCTCATCGTGATCGCGAGGGCTAATAGCCCACCCCCCGAGAGCGAACGACGCGTCCTCATCGACATCGCCCACGGTCTCGGCATTTCAACCTGCTTTGTGGATCAGATGATGAACAGCCCGACGGAGCTCGACTGATGGTTGACTGGCGTGGCAGAAAGAGAAGCGACAACGTGATCGACATGTGCGGCCGGGGAGCATCTTCCGGCCTTGGCCGGTGCACTGCAAAGACCGGCGGTGGTATCGGCATCCTTGGCATCGTCATCCTTGTCATCATGTTCTTCATGGGCGCCGATCCCATGCAGCTACTGGCTATCGCTTTGGGAGGCGATCCGGCTGGTTCCGCGAGCGGCTACGAGGAGGCACCACGGGCGGAGCCTCGCGCTCCTGCCGAAACGGACGAACACGCCGCGTTGATGGGTGTCGTGCTGGAAGATACGGAAGAAACGTGGGGCAAGTTGTTCAAGGCGGCGAGCAGTCCGTATCCGGAACCGGAGCTCGTGCTATATGAGGAATCTATCGAAACGGCCTGTGGCTTAGGCAGTGCCGCCGCAGGGCTGTTTTATTGTACGGGCGACAAACGACTCTATCTCGACCTCTCCTTCTTCAGGGAACTCGGCCGCATGGGCGCACTGGGCGACTTCGCCCAGGCCTACGTCATCGGTCATGAAGTTGGACACCACGTACAACAGGTGATCGGCATTCTCGATCGGGTGCAGCGGCTGAAGTCCCGTGTCAGTCAGGAAGACGCCAACGGACTGCAGGTTCTTGTTGAGCTGCAGGCTGACTGTTATGCCGTGGTCTGTGCTAACCACGCGGAAACCCAGGGTGATCTGCTGGAGTCCGGTGACGCTGAGGAAGGGCTAGAAGCGGCAGCCGCCGTCGGCGACGACACGCTTCAGTGGCGTGCCGGACGCGCGGTCAACCCGGAGTCCTTCACGCACGGCTCATCCGCACAGCGGATAGAGTGGTTCCAGCGGGGCATGCAATCGAGCGATGTCGAGCAGAGCGACACCTTCAAGGCCGCGGGGATCAGCCTGCGCTGATCACCCGTCGTCCGCGCCGGAGCATGCCGGACGTTGGCTACATCGTTACTTCGAGAGGTGCCCCATGCCTTCTTCGAGGCCACGAACGGTGAGCGGGTACATGCGCCCGTTGACCAGATCGCGGGTCATGCCGACCGAAGTGGAGTATTCCCAGGTTTCCTGGGGTGTCGGGTTGATCCAGACTACCTTGTCGTAGCCTTCAACAAACCGGCTCATCCACAACACGCCAGGCTCCTCGTTCCAGTGCTCAACACTGCCACCCGCGTGCGTAATCTCGTAGGGTGCCATGGTTGCGTCGCCCACAAAAATCACCTTGTAGTCGCGTGCGAACTTATTGAGCACCTGCCAGGTAGGCAGGCGTTCAGCCATACGCCGCTTGTTGTCCTTCCACACGCTCTCATAAACGAAGTTGTGGAAGTAGAAGAATTCCAGGTGCTTGAATTCTGTGCGCGTCGCCGAGAACAGTTCCTCACATACCTTGACGTGAGCGTCCATGGACCCACCGATGTCAAGGAACAGGAGCACCTTGACGGTGTTCTTCCGCTCCGGGCGCATGCGGATGTCGAGCATACCGCCGTTGTGTGCGGTTGAACGGATGGTGCCGTCCATATCCAGCTCTTCGTCTTTGCCGGTACGGGCAAACTTGCGCAACCGCCGCAGCGCCATCTTGATGTTTCGCGTACCCAGCTCGATGTTGTCATCGAGATTTTTGTACTGGCGCTCATCCCAGGCCTTCTTGGCCTTCTTGTTTTTTCCCTTACCGGGGCCGTTGGGGCCTTTTTTCCCGGCGCGATCCGCATCACCTTCGTCCCCGTCCTTGCCTTCCTTGCCCTCTTTGCCTTTTTCAGCTTCGCGACGTTCTGCTTCTTCCTTCGCTTCTTTGAACGCCTGGATCAGCTTCTCCAGTCCGCCAAGGGATTTGATCTTCTCGAGCTCTTCCGGTGTCAGCGACTTTTCGAACTCATGGCGCAGCCACTCGTCCGGAATCAACGACTCGAGCAGACCATGTAGGTCTTCTAGCCCTTTGAAATAGGCGCTGAATGCCCGATCGAACTTGTCGTAGTTCTTCTCATCCTTCACGAGACAGGTGCGCGATAACAGATAAAAGTCATCAAGGTCCGCATACACCAGCCGGTACTGCAACGCCTGCAACAGGTCCATGAGTTCACGCAGGGTGACCGGAACCTTGTATTTGCGCAGTGTCAGGAAGAAGTTGATCAGCACGTTGTCAGCCTCTGCTGTCCCGTCGATTCATGAACGCCAGCCGCTCGAGCAGATGCACATCCTGCTCATTCTTGACCAACGCACCATACAGCGGCGGAATCGCCTTAGACGGGTCACGGTTGGTGAGGATTTCGTCAGGAATGTCATCCGCCATCAACAGCTTCAGCCAGTCGATCAATTCGGAGGTCGACGGCTTCTTCTTCAGACCGGGAACCTTGCGAACATCGAAGAAGATGTCCATCGCCTCTTTCACCAGATCTTTCTTGATGCTGGGGAAATGCACTTCGACGATCTGCTGCATCGTCTCGCGGTCGGGGAAATTGATGTAGTGGAAGAAACAGCGGCGCAGGAAGGCGTCGGGCAGTTCCTTCTCGTTGTTGGAGGTGATCACCACCACCGGCCGCTTCTTCGCCTTGATCGTTTCGCCGAGCTCATAGACATAGAACTCCATCCGGTCGAGCTCCTGAAGGAGGTCGTTGGGGAATTCGATGTCGGCCTTGTCGATTTCGTCGATGAGAAGAACTACGCGGTCTTCTGACTCGAAGGCTTCCCAGAGTTTGCCTTTCTTGATGTAGTTGCGGATGTCGCGCACCCGCTCGTCCCCGAGCTGAGAGTCGCGCAGGCGGCTGACGGCATCGTACTCATACAGTCCGTTGATCGCCTTGGTACTGGACTTGATGTGCCAGGGAATCAGGCGCATGCCGAGAGACTTGGCCACCTCTTCGGCCAGCATGGTCTTGCCGGTGCCAGGTTCGCCTTTGACCAGGAGCGGTCGTTCGAGCTTTACGGCCGCATCCACCGCCATGCTCAGTTCGTCGGTGGAAATATAGGTATCGGTACTGTCGAAAATCATAGGTCTCTCACGTTCCTCGTTCAGATGGATCCGGCGCAGGTTTCAGAATTGTGATCTTAGAAGCCCGGTGCCTTGAGTTTGTGCGCTCGCAAAGCCCGGTACTTTACCCCAAACCGGCTGGATTGCATCGTCCGGGACTTTTGTGCGGCCGGCAGGGTCTCTTCGACCCTGAACCGCGTAAACGCGCTGAACGGGAGTGCTGATCGCGCCGGTGTTTCAGGCTGCCGCGGGCTCAGGTGCAGGTTCGGCTACGGGGCTGTCGGACGAGATCTGAGGCTCCGGATCCGGGCGTTTGCGTAGCACGAGCAACACACCGCCCACAGCAAGGCCCAGATTGATCAGCGCCACTGCGATGACCATCCAGAGCGGGAGCTCGGGTTCTACCGGACCTGCCGAGCTCGCATGCGCGGTCGCGTTTTCGCCTTCATCCGGAGCCGGTGCCGTTTCTTTCGTTGAGAGCAGCGGACCAGGATCCCGGTCTTCAACAACACGACCAGCGGCGTCAAACCCGAAAACCCTTTCCGTCGTCATCGGCACTTCGACGCGCAACGTTTCTGTATGCAGCTCAAATTTCTTCTGATTGCGGTAATGGCCCGTGACGGACCAGCTGACTTCCACCGCATCGATCGCCTTCGGCACCGTCAACTGCCAGACTCCGCCCGGCATGGCTTTGGCAGGCACCAGGGTTCTCGGGTTGGGTGAAATTCGGTACTGCGCAGACACTTTGAGCGTTTCGAAGTCGATTGCGGTATCCAGCAGTTGCACCCAGGCCACCCCATCCTTGGCCCGCTGCGCGACATTCGCTTTGACCGGATGGTCCAGCCTGAACGGTATGACTGTCTTTCGCGAAAAGGTTGGTCCATCGACACGGACCTCGAGCAGGTAATCGCCGAGGTCCACTTCATTGATCATTTCAACCCGATACAAACCGCCGGACGTTCTGCTCACATGTAGCGGTACATCCTCGCCATCACCAACCAGACGGGCGCTGGCACTGGCGACGCTGGCGAAGTGTGCGTCGTCCACGGGCTCATCGCCCTCAAAGAGCATGAAATCGATGGCGTTGAGGTTTCCAGGAAAGAGGGTCGCGGGGACATCCTCGACACGAAGCACGAGATCACCCCAGGCAAACACTCTGAACGACTTGCCCTGACCGCTGTCACTGAGCTTCCAGCGCCCAGCGACCGGACGCTTGATGGTGATGAGATCAAACCCGCGGGCGTCGTGCCAGCGAATCCGTGCCCCCGGTTTGGCGCGCGGATAGGTATTGCCATGCGGATCGACCAGTAGCAGAGCAGGATCGTCGCCATCGACCTTCAGCGTCACCTCCCTGAGTCCAGGCTCAACCAGAAACGATCCGGATTCCACTGGAATGGACGAAGGCCGGCTCCTAAATCCGGACAGGCGTTCGAATGCAGAGCCGAGTGCCTCGACTGAATCCGCAGCGAGATAAAAACCGCCGGTTCGGTCTGCCAACACGCGCAGTCCTGCATCCTCCGCTGCAGCTGGCATGCGGATGATGTGCACCCGGATTTTTCCGGCGATGAACTCCATGGCGAGACGATCGGCGATCGACGGCTGTAACGCGCCGGAACCAGGTTTCGCCTCATCGTGCGTCCTGTCACCAGAAACGATCACGATGTGTCGCTGTCGCGAAGAAGTGCCATCCGCATCCCACGATGCTGTATGCAGTGCTGCCGTGAGCCCCGTGCCCGTCAGATCGGAACTTTGGATACCGGCAGGTACAGGTCAGGAAGTCTGACGACGGGACCGCGTGAATCGGGCGAGATAGTAGGTCCCTACCGCGAGAACGATTCCGCCGATCAGGCCGATCCCGAGCAGCCGAAGAGCGACGCCCGGTTGGCCCTGTTCCTGGAAGGCCCATTCAAAGAGCGCCACCAGGAATGCTGGTGCCAGGAATCCGGGATAGTCCGGAATCGGCGCCGGGATCACCAGAACCACGTACAGCACTGGGAGGACCAGGCCCATCCACCGTCGCGCCGCCGTGTATCGATACAAACCCCACACCGATCCGAGCATCGCTGCGGCAAACACGATCACCAGTATCCAGGCGATTAAATGGCCACTCATACCCGCCTCCCTCCTTCCACCCAGCGGACGATGTGATCCTCCAGATCGTCCTCATGAACATGGACTTCACTGGTGACCTTGCCGAGCACCGAGATCCCCGCTTCGATCACTGTCCGACGATCGCCTGAAACCAGCGGATGCCACCACTCCAGCGGCTCGCCGTGCGCGAGCTTACGATAGGCACAGGAGTCCGGCAGCCAATCAAATGCAGCTGCGCCTGATGCATCAAAGTGAATACATTCGGGTACAAGCTCATGTCGCTCCGGATATCGCTTGCATCGGGCCGTACGCTGGTTGAAGTAGAGGCAGACCACACTTGTGTAATGCAGCTCACCGGTGTCTTCATCTTCGAGTTTGATGAGGCAACAACGACCGCAACCGTCGCATAAAGACTCCCACTCCGCATCGGTCATTGCAGCGAGAGTCTTGGTTTCCCAGAAATTCACGTCGGCAACTCCGCGGGCGGCGGCAGCTGCAGCCAATAACCCGCTTCCTGCAGACGCGTCAGCAGATCGCCGGAATCGATGCGGGGGAGGCGACGCTCTCCAGTGAGATCAAAACGAAAACTGAACACGGCTGTACCGAAGTGTGTGATCAGCGCTTCCGGCACCCGACTGAGCCCATCTTCCGCCCGCACCAACAGATAGGTTTCGGCGCGCTTGCGGCTTCTATAAACCTCAACCTCAATCATCGCGCACCCAATGCCGTGAGGAGCTGATCGCCCACGACATCCCGCCGCCAGCCCGAGTAGACGGGGCTGAGTGTCCCGGATTCACGAAAGTGACGGACCAGCGCCTCGAGATCGCGCTTGCGCGCCACCAGCTCGGCCGCAAATCCCTGCTTTTCTGCAAGTGCTGCGGCAACTTCACGCAACTGTTTGACGTGTTTTCCTTCACTGGGAGTCAGCGGCAATTCAATCCGCTCTTGCGCTGGTTCACTGCTCCCATGCACGCGCATGATCTCATGTCCAAATCGGCGCACGGCGCCAGGGCTCATGACCCTTGCAAGCGTTTCTTCGCTCATAGACCCGGCATTGGCCAGGTCATAGAGCGTCTCATCGGGCAGAACCCGCTTGCGAGGGATGTTGATGGTCCTCGCCATACTCTCGCGCCAGGTACACAGGGCTTTCAACCGACCGAGCGCAGGGGCGTCCAACAACCAGGCGCGATTGACCGACTCGAAATAGGATTCAGGTACTTCAGGCTCATAAACGCCGAACCTCTTCATGTCTTCGGCGAACCACTGAAGCCTGCCGTTATCAGAGAGTTTTTTTTCCAATATGGCGTGCAGGGAGGGCAGATACCATACATCCTCCGAAGCGTACCGGAGTTGTCCATCGGATAGCGGACGGCGCAGCCAGTCACTGCGTGTATGCGACTGCTGCAGCCGGATGCCAAGTTCTGCTTCGATCAGTGCTACCAGCCCAATGGACCAGCGGGTGTTCACGTAGGCGTTTGCCAACTGAGTATCGAACACACTCACCGGCTTCACACCGAGGTGGCACCAGAACAGTTCGAGATCCTCGAGGCATGCGTGCATGACCTTGGTCCTGGCTGGATCCTCCAGCACACGAATGAAAGGAGAAAAGTCCTTGATGCTGAGCGGATCGAGCAGCCATACCTCATCTCCGGAACAGACCTGAAAGAGCCCTGCCAGCGGATAGAACGTATCCGTGCGTTGGAACTCCGTGTCGACGGCAATCACGTCAGCAGCGCGAGCCGTGACCTGCGCGAGCGCCTCATCGGTATCGATCCAGAGCGGAGCCGGAATTTCATGCATGCAGAAAGTTCCCGCGACCATCGGTATAAGGCGTTTCCTTCATTTGCATCCCTTGTCGCATCTGTCATTCTCCCGACAGCCGGCGACGGCCACGAAGCGCGTGGAGAATCGTGCCTCCGTCGGTGTATTCAAGTTCGCCACCAACAGGCATGCCTTGCGCGAGCCTCGTGATGTCGGGGACCGCGTGCCCAATGAGTTGCCGTATGTAGTGGGCCGTCGCCTCCCCTTCCACGGTCGCATTGGTCGCCACAATCGCTTCACTCACAGACCCGTCTTCCACACGCCGGGCCAATCGGTCCAGGCCGAGCTCTTCAGGCCCGATGCCTTCGATGGGTGACAGCCGCCCATGCATCACAAAATAGTGGCCGTGATAGCCACCGGCGTGTTCGATAGCAAACACGTCCGCCGGTGATTCGACGATGCAGAGGGTTGATGGGTCACGATGAGGATCCCGACACACTTCACACTCATCTGCGTCGGCGTAGTTTCTGCAGATACGACATTCGCGAATGTCTCGCATCGCCGTGGCCAGAACTTCGGCGAGATGCAATCCTGCCGGTCGCTGTTTTTGTAGGAGGGCGAGCGCCATACGCTGCGCGGATTTCGGTCCGACACCAGGCAAAACCTGGAGAGCATCGATCAACGACTGCAACCGGGCCGTGGTTCGCATTAGAACATCATCTTGCCGAGAGGCAGCCCACCGGGAAGTCCGAGATTTTTCGCCATGGCTGCGATCCGGTCCTGCTGCGCAGCGGATGCCTTGCGCACCGCATCGTTGCACGCTGCAGCGATGAGATCTTCGATCACCGACTTCTCTTCACGCAGTAAGGCAGCATCAATCTGCACCCGCCGCACTTCATGCTTGCCGTTCATCTCGATGCGACAGAGACCTGCGCCGGATTCGCCGGTAATGGTCAGATTTGCAGCTTCTTCCTGCATAGCCGCCATCTTCTCCTGCAGTGCTTGCGCCTGCTTCATCAAGCCGCCGATATCCTTCAGATTCATGTCAAAAATCGTCTCCGTTCTGTCGTAGATTCCAGGTTCCCAACGTCTTGATTCTGCCGCGCCCCGGGATCAGCCGGTGCCGCCGGTCTTCTTGTTGGGAACAATCCGCTGCACGCGCCCGCCAAATTCCTGCAGCAATGACTGCACCACGGGATCGGCAGCGACAGCCGCTTCCGCCCGGCTTTGCGCTTCTGCGGCCAGCCGTATTTTCCGCCTCGCGGGGGATTCTGCTTCGGACGGGGTTACCCGGACACGCACTGTTCGTGCACCGAACGGTTCGAGAGTCCGCTGGATCGCCAGTTGTTGTGATTCATTCAACAGCGTGTCATGTCGTGGGTCGAGCAGCAGCTCCCACTTGTCACCAGGCCCCATGTCACTCACGCAGTGTTCGAGCAACATGCGGGTAACTCCGGATGCATCGCAACGTTCAACAACCTCATGCCACGCCGATACACCTTCAGCCTGACCCACATTTTTGCCTGCCGCCGAATCAGAGGATAGAGGGTGTGACTTTTCATGCGTGGGCGATGTAGCCGGCGCCTCCCTGTTGTGTGCCGTTGTAGTCCTGGCACTGGAATCCTCATAGGCCGAGCGGGCGACGCGGCTGTCTGGATCCGGCGAGAAAGACAACATGCGAAGAAAGGTCATCTCAGCGCCACTGCGCGGATCAGGTGCCAGAGGCAGATCACGCATCCCCATGATGGCGATCTGGTAATAAAGCTGAACGGCTTCAGGTGCCATCGAATGTTGCGTGCCAGAATGACCGGTTGCCTGGCTGACAGCGATGGCATGCAATGCAGCCGCAACTTCTGCGAGTGCCGCAGCAAAGTCGATGGCGCGTTCGGCGAATTCCGCGGTGATCGCCAGCACCCGCTCGGCAGATCCTGCAGCGATCGCTTCCAGCAACACCCCAGTCTGGTCTCGACCAACGAGCCCGAGCATGTCGCTGACGGCGGCCACACTGAGTGCACCTTGCCCAAACCCGATGGCCTGATCGGTGAGCGAGAGCGCATCGCGCATGCTGCCTTTGGCTGCCCTCGCGATCAGGTCAAGCGCCTCCAGGTGCGCAACTATGCCTTCGCCCTCGAGAACTTCGGCGAGGTAGCCGGCAATTCGTTCGACGGACAGGTTCTTGAGCTGGAACTGAAGGCAGCGGGACAGCACCGTCACCGGCACTTTTTTGGCTTCTGTCGTCGCCAGCAGGAACTTGACGTGTTCCGGGGGTTCTTCCAAGGTCTTCAGCAGCGCATTGAAAGCCGCCGTCGACAACATGTGCACTTCGTCGATGAGGTAAACCTTGAACCGTCCCCGCGACGGCAGGTATTGGGCATTTTCCAGCAGCTCGCGCGTATCGCTCACGCCAGTGCGGGATGCCGCATCCACTTCGATGAGATCGATATACCTGCCGTCTGCAATATCGCGACAGGCTGAACACGTCTGACAAGGTGTTGCCGATACACCGTTGGTTTCGCAGTTCAGACATTTGGCGAGAATGCGGGCGATGGTCGTCTTGCCGACGCCACGCGTGCCGGTAAACAGATAGGCATGGTGGACTCGGTCGTTCTGCAAGGCATGGCTCAACGCACGGACGATGTGATCCTGGCCGATCAGGCTGTCAAATCCCGTCGGCCTCAACTTTCGTGCTAGTACCTGGTAACTCATCGCCCATATTCTAATCAGGTTCAGGAGAGGGTCGCAGAGAATCCCGCCCGCGGAGTTCTGATTCGGTCAGGCCCGGCAGGAAATCAGCCAACCGCTGAGGATAATCAGGGAACACCATGAATCTTTCGTCCCCGTTTGCCAGCGACCCCTTTATCGTTATCGGTCATCGGGGCGCAGCCGGCTTGCTGCCGGAAAACACGCTGCCAAGCTTCAAGGAAGCCCACCGCTATGGCGCAAGGGTATTCGAGCTGGACGTTTATTGTGTCGAGGGTTGTTTACTGGTGATCCACGACGACACCGTAGACCGTACTACCAATGGCACCGGAGCGGTCATGTCACTCCCGCTGTCTACGCTACGCGCACTGGACGCAGGCGGAGGCGCCGCCATTCCGACACTCGAAGAAGTATTTGACTGGCTGCCGGATGACTCTGCACTCAACATCGAACTCAAGGGGCCCGGAACAGGCAGACCTGTCGCCGGGCTATTGAGACAGCAGCGATCGCTGCTCACCGAAAGGTGCATGGTGTCGTCTTTTGATCATCGCGCGCTGCTCCGCTTCCGGGAGATGGAGGACATGGACCGGGTTCTCGTCGCCCCGCTCTATCACCAGTGGCGCGATACCTGGACCGAGCAGGTCAAGCGCCTGCAAACCCTATGGCTCAATCTCAACCACCTGTTGGTCAGTCAAAAGCGGATCAATGCCATCCGGAGCGAAGGCGTTCAGGTGCTCGCCTACACGGTCAATACCCGCGCCCGGGCAGAAGAACTGCAATCAATGGGTGTTCGGGGGATCTTTACGGATCGGCCGGATCTGCTCGCAAGCGCAAGCTGATCCACCGAATACCTGGATGCCGCTCTCAACCGGTGCGCTCGAGCGCGTCGAGCTCGCGACGCAGCTCATTGCGCGGGTCAGTTACGATCTTCTCGAGAACTTCAACACGTTCCCGCAAAGCTGCAAGTTCGGACCCTATCAAGGCATCACTTTCGTTTCGTCGCTCGCCGCGTGCCCGCGCCTTGGCAAAGTTGTTGGCGACTCCACCAGCAATGCTGATCAGCACAATCAGAACGATGGCAGACCACATGCTCATGCGACACTTCCCCCTTGGTTATCGCCATGCTCCAGGCGGTGCAGTTCTTTCCGAAGTTCATACTGGTCCGACGTGACGTGAGCTTCCATTCTTCGCAGCCGAAGCTCCGCCTGTGACATCAGTGCTTGCGTATCGCGGAAATCCCGGCGCACGTTGCGCGGCTGATCCTCTCGTTCAGGAGACCGTGGATCAATCGAAGATGTCGGTGCTGTCGACAGATCGCCAATCACATCCCGAGGTGTTTCCGGCAGGACCAGCATGGCGATGAAATAGGCGGGAATGACAAGAGCCGGGAAAAACAGCGCGCCGGTGATCGTTGCACCCCGCACCACCCACGTTTGGACACCGAAATACTGCGCCAACCCGGCGCAGACACCCGCGATCTTCCGACGCTGACGATCCCGAAACCAACGCACTCGGCGGCTACGCCGATGCGCCGCGCTACGACGTATGGACGCATCCATCCCGTCGGTCTCGAGCGAAGGCTCTTCAAGCCACACCTCAGGGACGTTTCCACGGCGCTGTCGGCGTTTCTCACGTTTTTCTTCCCGGCGTTCTTCCCACCGGCTCTGCCGTCCTGCCTCACGCTCGATTCGCGACGTCACTTCGTTGATGAACCGGGTGGCCCTGTCGCCAAACTGGCCACGCGCATTCGTCGCGAGACCTTCAACGGCTTTCTCGAAACGCTTGATGGCCGCGTTCATATCATCACTGGACCGATTACCGGAGGCACGGTCGCCTTGTGTGCCTTCGAAGGAGCCCGATCCATCTCGATACCGGTCATTCATGACACCCTCACGCTCTGCTCAACGGGACGTTTACGCCACTCCGGCGTTTGTGTTTCCAGGATGGCTTCGAGGGTGTCGATCCGGTCCAGCATCCTCTCGGCCTGAATTCTCAGGTCTTCGAGCTCTGCCCGTTCCTGGTCCGACAGTGCGCTCGAGAGTTTCTGTTTGCTCTTGTAATGCATGAGTATCCAGATCGGCGCAACGATGGTCATGAAGATGATGGTTGGAACCATGAAGGCTATGGCCAAGCCGTCCATCGATTACTCCTGTGCTGGTTTTTGGCCGCCCTGGACGCGTGCCTTCAGTGCCGCGAGTTGTGCGTCGAGCACATCATTCGTTTCAAGACCGGCGATCTCGTCCGACAGCGTGCGTTTACCCATGTCGTAGGATTCGATCTGGCCTTCGAGATCGTCCATTTTGCGCTCGTACTGCTCGAAGCGGTTCATCGCATCGTTGATATTGTGGTCAGCGAGCTGACGACGGACGCCCAACCGGCTTTGCGCTGCCTTGCCACGCAACACGATGGCGTTCTGCCGGACTTTCGCGTCCTTGATCTTGTCCTGCAGCAGACCGATGTCTTCATTGAGTTTGACGAGGGTGTTGGCGAGCAGGGTGAGTTCATTCTCGATCGCCACGCAGGCTTCTTCGGCACGGTTGTGTTCCGCGAGCGCACCTTTGGCGAGATCGTCCCGACCTTTGGCGATCGCAACCTCGGCTTTGCGCTCCCACTCCCGCGAGTCCGCGAGAAGATTTTCGCGCCGTCGCTCCAGATCCTTACGGTCGGCAATGGCCCGTGCTGAAGTACTGCGTACTTCGACGAGGGTTTCTTCCATTTCCTGAATAATCAGACGAACCATCTTTTCCGGGTCCTCTGCCTTGTCCAGCAAGGCATTGAGGTTGGAGTTGATGATGTCGCTCATGCGAGAAAAGATGCCCATCGTTATGGCGCCTCCTGTTTGACGTGAACCCACCCAATCAGAAACCGTGCCAACCAGGCGGAAGCCTCTATGTCTCTGATATATATAGAATAGTTGGATTCGCTGCACCGCCACCCCACACGCCCATAGCGCTCCTGGCCAAAAAATGGTCGAATGCGCGAAATCACTGCCGGGGTAACCATGAGTCCGGGCGCAGACCGGATGCTCGGCGAATCGCCGGCTTTCCTTCGCATCCTTGAAGAAGTCTCGCTGGTCGCTCCACTTCACAAACCAGTTTTGATCGTCGGCGAGCGGGGCACGGGCAAAGAGCTCATTGCCGCGCGAATGCACTTCCTGTCAGAGCGGTGGGAAGGTGTGTTTCTGAAGATGAACTGCGCAGCGATTAGCGATTCCTTGCTCGAGTCGGAACTGTTCGGGCATGAAGCCGGCGCATTTACAGGCGCAACCAAAGTGCATCTCGGCCGATTCGAACGAGCCCACGGCGGGACACTGTTTCTCGACGAACTGGCGACAACCTCCACACTCGTACAAGAGAAAATTCTACGGGTCATCGAATACGGCGAATTCGAGCGGCTCGGTGGCCACCGCACGCTCTCAGTGGACGTGCGTCTGGTTGCGGCGACCAACGAAGATCTGCCGAGCCTCGCGGCTTCAGGAAAGTTCCGCGCCGATCTGCTTGACCGCCTGGCCTTCGACGTCATCACCCTGCCGCCGCTAAGAGAACGCGGCACAGATATCGTCCTGCTCGCCGAGCAGTTCGCCATCAACATGGCAACGAATCTTGGCTGGGAACTCTTTGCCGGTTTCACAGAGCGTGCGGCGGAACAACTGATGGCCTATGACTGGCCTGGCAACATCAGAGAACTGAAGAACGCGGTGGAGCGTGCTGTCTATCGCGGCGATCCGTCCGAACCCATTGATCACATCATCCTTGATCCATTTGATTCACCCTTCCGGCCGGCCACTCGGCAAGTGTCGCTGGCTACCTCGCGGGCCGCTGATCACATAGCGGGGGACGATGGGGTACACGCAGCAACACAGATCGCCCCGCCGGCTGTTCCAGCGCTGGAACGGCACGTCAGCGCTGAGCCAGTCGAATTCCCCATAGATCTGCGCGAGAAGGTGCGATCACTCGAGGTCGATACCATTCGCGCGGCGCTGGACAAAGCACGCCACAACCAGCGCAAGGCAGCGGAACTCCTGTCGCTGAGCTACCACCAGTTCCGCGGTTACCTCAAGAAGTATCGACTGACCGGCTCGGACGCATTGGATGAAGACGATTGAGCGCCGTTTCAGACAACCCATAAGCGCATCGCATCGTGGCCTCTGCAGGAACAAGCGGCTAAACTCTATGCCGCTTCGGAGAGGTGGCCGAGAGGCCGAAGGCGCGCCCCTGCTAAGGGCGTATGGGGAAACTCATCGAGGGTTCGAATCCCTCCCTCTCCGCCAGAACAAGACCTGCTAACATAGGTCGGCTTCATACGCGCTTTGCAAGCCACTTCTGATCGTATCGGTTCGAATCCCCGACCCCACCAAAAAAAGGGGGTCTGAAAACTGAGCGAGTTAGTTAAACCATCTCTTCTGGGCCGCCAATAGAAGAAGGGCCCTGACGGGCCCTTCTTCTATTGGCGGAAAGAAGGCAGGGACGAGAACCCTCGAAGAGGGTTCGACCAAACGGCATGATAGCCGTTTGGACGCTGCGAACGCAGCGCCCCGGAGCGTGAGCGCAGGGGCGAGCGCCAAGGATGACGCGAGATAATCCCTCCCTCGTCTACCAATCACATCTGCTTATTCCAAGCTCTCCCAACGGGCATAAGCTGCCTGCAGATCTGCAACAAGGCTTTCCAACTCTCGGTGCGTTGCGGCAATGTCTTCGCGGCTTCGCTTGTAGAAAGCAGGATCGTTCATCAGCGCTTGCAGCTCTGCCTGCCGGGTTTCGAGCATCTCAATCTTTCCTGGAAGCGATTCGAGCTCCTGCTTTTCCCGATAGCTAAGCTTCTTTCGTGTTGAAGCTGATATCGCGGTAGGTACCTTGTCCGCCACAATGACGGTTTCCGCCGGCAGCTTACGGCTGAGGCTGACTTCATTCGCCTTATTCCTGCGGGATTCAGCCGCTCGACGCCACTCGGAATACCCACCCGGGAACTCGCTGACCTGGCCCGCTTCAATCGTGAGCAAGCTTGTTACGGTCTGATCCAGGAACCTCCGGTCGTGGCTGACGAGGAACAACGTTCCGTCGAACTCTGCGATGCGTTCTTCGAGGAGCTCGAGCGTTTCCAGATCAAGGTCGTTGGTCGGTTCGTCCAGTACCAGCACGTTCGCTGGTTTTGCGAATAGCCGTGCCAGAAGCAACCGGTTGCGCTCACCGCCGGATAGCGACTTCACTGGTGAGTGAATCCGCGAACTGCTGAACAGGAAGTCAGCGAGGTAACCGGCGACATGACGTTTCTGCGCACCGACAACCACATGATCGGCACCATCGGCAACGTTGTCCCGAACCGATTTCGCAGGATCGAGGGCTTGTCGCTCCTGGTCGAAGTAGGCGATTTCTATTCGCGACCCTCGCACAACCTGGCCTGCCATCGCAGGAATCTCGCCAAGGAGGGTTCTAATCAGCGTGGTTTTGCCACTGCCATTGGCGCCGATGATCCCGAGACGATCGCCACGTTGCACTTCGAGACTGAACTGCGCGAGAAGGGGCTTGCCGCCAATCCCACAGACCACTTCTTCGAGCGCAAAGGCACGTTTTCCAGATTTCTCCGCTTCCACCACCCGCATCCGGACCTGCCCTTGACGCTCGATTCGCCTCGCCCGCTCCCGGCGCATGGCTTCGAGCCGGCGCACCCGTCCTTCATTGCGGGTTCTGCGCGCCTTGATACCCTGTCGAATCCAGACCTCTTCAGCCGCGAGTACATCGTCGAATCGGCGTTGCCCCGCCGCTTCTACTTCGAGCTCCTGTGATTTGCGTTGCAGATAGGCCGCATGGTTGCCGGGGTAGCTGCGCAGCACGCCACGATCCAGTTCGATGATCCGGGTCGCCAGGCGGTCGACAAACGCGCGGTCGTGGGTGATGAAGACCACAGCCCCGGGGAATGACCCCACCGTTTCTTCCAGCCCCTGGATGGAGTCGATGTCCAGGTGGTTGGTGGGTTCATCGAGCAGGAGAACTTCTGGATCCGAAACGAGCGCCCGTCCGAGCAACGCCCGACGCCGCACGCCGCCACTGCTCTGATCCATGCGCTGCCCGCCATCGAGGCCGAGCCGGTGCAGATGTGTTTCGACCCGCCTCGGGACGGCCCATACGCCCGCAGACTGCTCCACATGAGCCGCTGAACCCTGCAACTGCAGCCAGGCCAGGTAGTCATCACCGAGGCCGCCAGCGACCACTTCAAAGAGCGTGGCATCCATGCCTTCAGGGACGTCCTGCGCCAGAGCAGACACCCGGAGACCGCTTTGCCGCCAGATCTCTCCGGAATCCAGTGTGATTCGGCCTTCAAGAACCCCGAGCAGGGTGGATTTTCCGGAGCCGTTGCGTCCGAGCAGACATACACGCTCACCCTCCTGCAGTACGAATGAGACGTCCTCAAGCAATGGCACGTGGCCGTAGGCGAGTTCAGCAGCGTGGAGTTGCAGCAGCGTCATGCGGGGACAAAAGAACGACCGGGCGCGCACTATAGCTTCCTGCCCCTCTCCGGCCACCACTAGTGCGGCTGAAGACTGGCCGCCCCCCCCGCCTTACCCCCGTTGCTAGGCGCGCTGCGGCCCTTGATCTTTCGAACGGTTAAAGCGGACTTCAGTTTGACTTTGGCCCCCGCGCTCACCTATAACAGCCAACGGGAGTGGGTCGTTAA
>Ga0194132_10002797_pt1 | contig 32054 bp, 23 predicted proteins | sample TA2KigOf80mmetaG_FD_148612 | JGI IMG/M metagenome (GOLD analysis project Ga0194132, IMG submission 148612) | Freshwater microbial communities from Lake Tanganyika, Tanzania - TA2015054 Kigoma Offshore 80m | ecosystem: Environmental > Aquatic > Freshwater > Lake | place: Tanzania: Lake... | reverse complement strand
CTTTTGTCCGTGGCCTGCGTTGGCTCGGTCCTTACAGCCCGCGTTGGGGATGCTCGGACCTCGCCGCCTTGGCCACAGCCAAAATCCCTCGCCGCAGGACCCCGCGCAATTTTCGGACACGCTCTTAAGGGTCTGTGCAAAAATAAATTCCGGTTTTGCTGGAGGCGATTTCGCTTTCTGGCGAGGCACGACGAAGGAGCATAGCCAGGGCTCTGCGACTGAGAGCGTGTCCGAAAATTGCGCGGGGTTCCTCGCGGGGAGAGAGGGAAGTCAATCGGAGTCGCTGACCGACACTTTACTGATCAGACCGTGGGATAGAAATCCCACGGTCTGATCAGTAAAGTGCACCCAAAGACGAATGTGCCGCCAAACGCACACTTGTCATCAGCCGTTCCGTGCCTTAAAAGTCTCCTTACCAGAACCCAACCCATCAACCTGGTGGCTATTATGTCAAAAACAACGTCCTCTATTCGAACGTTCCTCAAGAATCCGATGTATCGGCGCGCGTTTACGCTGATTGAACTGCTGGTGGTCATTGCGATCATCGCCATTCTCGCGGGCATGCTCTTGCCGGCGCTGGGCAAAGCGAAAGCCAAAGCCCAGGGCATTTCCTGCATGAGCAATCACAAGCAACTGGCGTTCGCCTGGCGATTGTACGCCGAAGACAACAACGAGCGCCTCATCGGCGCTTCCAACTGGAATCCGCCCGGCGGCGGGCTGGTCCCCAACTGGACCGGCGCGAGCTGGCTCACTCTCAACAACAAAAGCGACCCCAACAACTGGAACCACGACCTCTACACGTACAAGAGCCTGCTTTGGCCGTACTGTGGCGGTTCCGTCGGCATCTGGAAGTGCCCGGCCGACAAATCCACGGCCATCCCCTCGTCCGGGCCTAACAAGGGGGCGACGGTCCCCCGCATTCGCAGCATGTCGATGAACAATTGGGTCGGAGGTCCTGGCTGGAACAACTCCGGCAACTGGCGTCCGCAAAATTCCACGGGCTGGCAAACTTATCTGAAATCCACCGACATGAACGATCCGGGTCCCAGCGGCACGTTCGTTTTCCTGGATGAACGCGAGGACAGCATCAACGACGGCTATTTCGTCGTCGATATGGCGGGTTACGCAAATCAGCCGAACCGCTGGAAAATCGTCGATTACCCGGCCAGTTACCACAATAGCGCGGGCGGAATGTCGTTTGCGGATGGACATTCCGAGATCAAGGTTTGGAAGGATCCGCGGACCAAACCCAAGCTCTCCAAGAATGACATCCCGCTGGATGTCGCTTCCCCCAACAACAAAGACGTGCTCTGGATGCAGGAGCGCAGCACGCGGCAATAGTAATAGTTTTTGGTTTGGTGACGAAGCCACCCAACTCGCGCTGGGTGGCTTTCTTTTTTTGAGCATGAATTTCCGGGTAGGGCGAGCCTGTCCTCAGCGAGCCGGAACTGGACGTGTTCCAAACTCGTCGAGCGGCTCGCCGGGACGGACTCGCCCTACCGAGTTTCACGGCCGTAAGCATGGTTCCGAGACCTACGGATCTTCCCATGAATCCGCAGCAGATTCACGGCTGCCACAAATTGCAGAGGAACAATTCGTGGTCGCCCCGAATTCGTGGGGGCCAAGGAAGCTTCCCATGAACCGCCTCTTCGGACCGCGGCCTTCAGGCCGCTTCAACGCTCGACTCCGGAGAGTGCACGGAAGCAGCCTGAAGGCTGCGGTCCGCGCAGTTTTCGGTTCATGGGCCATGGGCATGGCTTCTTGGCCAAGGAAGCTTCCCATGAACCCACGCACCCCTTCCCCCCTCCCAGGAGGGGAACTTGCAACCAAGGCGCGAAAAGCAGCTCCCCTCCTGGGAGAGAAAGGGGTGGGCTCATGGGGCGTGTGCATGGCATCGTGGCCATGGAAACTTTGCATGAACCACACCAGATGAGCCAGAGAGGATGGTTGAAAGTTCTGATCGGTGTGCTCTTGGGAGCCAGTTGCGTCTTCTTGGTGGCCAGGCTCCGGTCACACAAACCGGAGTTCAGTCCTTCAGCCATACTTCCGAGCACGCCGCGCCCGTTGACTTTCACGCGCGATGTCGCGCCGATCCTTTTCGAACATTGCGCGCCGTGCCATCGGCCAGGCCAGTCCGCCCCATTCAGCCTGCTCACCTACGCCGACGCGAAGAAGCGGGCGAAACAGATCGGCGAAGTCACGGCTCGGCGATGGATGCCTCCCTGGCTGCCCGAATCTGCCCTTGTTCCGTTTGCAGACGAGCGCAGGTTGACCACGAATCAGATTGAGGCCATTCAGAGATGGGTGGCTAGAGGCGCGGCAGAAGGCGATCCTGCGGACCTTCCTTCGCCGCCGAAATGGACCGATGGCTGGCAACTCGGCGAGCCGGACCTGGTGTTGACCATGACGGAGCCCTACGCGCTGCCCGCTGACGGGAAGGACATTTACCGTTGCTTTGTCATCCCCGTGGCGCTGGACCAGCCGCGCTACGTTCAGGCCGCGGAGATTCGTCCGGGCAACCCGACGGTCGTGCATCACGCGATTCTCCAAATTGACCGGACGCGCGCTTCGCGCCGGCTGGACGAGCAGGATCCCGAACCCGGTTTCAGCGCGGGCATGTCCGCGGGCAAGGCGCAGCTTCCGGAAGGACATTTCATCGGTTGGACGCCGGGCAAAGTCACGTCGAAAGGAAGCGCAGGGCTGGCGTGGCGTTTGGCCCCCGGCGCCGATCTCGTTCTCCAACTTCACATGCGTCCCAGCGGAAAGACCGAGCAACTTCGGGCTTCCGTGGGCCTCTACTTCGCGGACCAGCTACCCCGGCTGGCATCCCACGCGTTGGTCCTGCGCTCGAAATGGATCGAAGTCCCGGCGGGCGCACGCGAGTTTCCCATCGAAAAGAGCTGTGTGTTGCCGGTCGATGTCCAGGCCTTGCGGATTTACCCGCACGCCCATTACCTAGGCAAAGAAATGAAAGTGACGGCCACGCGTCCGGGCGCTCCACCGCGCGTCTTGCTGCACATCAAGAACTGGGACTTCAACTGGCAGGACGAATATCGCTTTGCCGATGCGCAATTCCTTCCCAAGGGAACGCGCCTCTCGTTCCGCTACACCTACGACAATTCCTCCGACAACCCGCGCAATCCGTTTCATCCGCCGAAGCGGGTGGTGTATGGCCAGAATTCCACGGACGAAATGGCGGAGCTGATGTTGCAGGTCGTCCCGAGCCGCGCCGCGGACCTTGAGCCGCTTCGGAGAGAATCCGCTTTCCGCGCCATCCAGGAAGAGATCGAAGCGGGGGAAAAGCAGCTCGGCGCGGATCCGAACAACGCGGCTCAGCATCGCGCGCTCGGCTTGCTGCACCAACAACTGGGCCGGATGGCGCCGGCGCTCGCCCATTTCCAGGAAGCGCTCCGCATTGAACCGGGCTCAAGCCGGACGCGTCTCTTGCTGGGCGATGCGCTGGCTGAAACGGGCCGCTTTGATGATGCTTTGACGCAGTTCCGCCAAGCCGATCGGTTGGATCCGAACCAGCCTGAAGTCCTGAACTCGCTCGCGCAGGCGCTGGCCCGGCATCCGAATGCCGGCGCGCGCAATCCCGCCGAAGCCATCCGCGTCGCAACGCGCGCCGTGGACCTCACCCAACGCCGCGACCCGGCGATGCTGGAAACGCTGGCGATCGCTTATGCGGCGGCAGGACAATTCGAACCGGCCGTCGCAACTTCCGAGCTCGCCATCCAGGCGGCTGTGGCGGAGCAGAACCTGGAGTTGGCCGATCAGATCCGGAAGCGGCTGGAAGCGTACAAAGACTAAGAGCGTGTCCGAAAATTGCGCGGGGTCCTGCGGCGAGGGATTTTGGCTGTGGCCAAGGCGGCGAGGTCCGAGCATCCCCAACGCGGGCTGTAAGGACCGAGCCAACGCAGGCCACGGACAAAAGACCCGCCGCCCGGAGGGTTTTCGCGCCAAAGGCCGCCTGGCTTCGTTGCTCCTCAGTCGAAGATCCAGGGAGGATATTCTCCTTCGTTGCGCCTCGCCATCCGGCCTTTGGCGCGAAAACAGGACCCCGCGGAATTTTCGGACACGCTCTGAGAGCGTGTCTGAAAACTGTCTTCAGCCGCCGGGCCTTTTGGCGGCAGGTTGCCGCCAAACACGGGCTGGTAGCCCGTTCCACCCATTTTTCAGAAAGGCTCTAAGCTTTGATAAGCGTCTTCAGACCTCGCACCAGGCGTCCAATCCCCTCTCGAGCCGTTTCTTCACGCAACGCGCCGTACGCCACGCGAAGGCAGCAGCCGGTTTCGAGACCGAAAGTGGTGCCAGGGATCACTGCCACGCGAAAATCACGAATCAGCCGTTCCACCAGGTCCATGGGTTTCCAGTCGGTGCGCAATCGCAGCAGAAAATAGAATGCACCGGATGCGGCCGGAATCGTGCAGAACGTCTTGAGGCTTTCCAATTCTTTGAGGAACAACTTGCGCACCTCGATGATGGAAGCCATTTGCGATTGGCAGTACGCCCGTCCGGCCTTGAGCGCGCCCACGGCCGCGAATTGAGAGATTACCGGCGCGCAAATCAGAATCGTGTCTTGAATCTTCTTCACCGAGACCAGCAAGCGCTCCGGGATCACCATGTAACCAATGCGCCAGCTTGCGAATCCAAAAGCCTTCGAGAGCGAGAACAACGAAATCGTGTGCGGAGCGCTGTCCGGGATTGAAGCGGGCGAGAAATGCCGCGCGTCGTCGTACGTGAAATATTCGTAGGCTTCATCGTGGATATGAAACACGCCGCGGTCGCGGCACAGGGCATTGACTTCACGGAGGGCCTGTTCGGGATACACCGCGCCCGTCGGGTTATTGGGGGAGATCGTAACCACGGCGCGGGTCCGAGACGTGATGGCCTGGCGAATCGCCTCCGGCCGCAGTTGATAATTCTCGTCCGTGGACACGAGCACCGGCCGGCAACCGGCCATCACCACCGCCATTTCGTGATTGAAGTAATAGGGCGTCTGAAGAATCACCTCATCGCCCGGATCGGTGATGGCCAGCACGGCGTTCATAAATGCCATGTTGCCGCCCGCAGTGACGATCAAAGCGTTCGCTTCGCCAAGTTGGATTCTGTTTTCCGATTCAAGCTTCGCCTTCAGGATTTCGAGCAAGGGCGGGATGCCCTGGACCAGTTTGTATTTGTGATTCTCCGGCTCGGCGAGAAATTGGCTGAGCTGATCGAAGGCTTCCTTCGGCGGGCCGTAGTGAACGACGCCCTGGCCCAGGGAAATCGTTCGCGGGTGATTCTTGATCAGCTCGCCGACGACCGGGATGATCGGCGACTGCACGGCTTGCATGCGCCTGGGATCAGGCCGCGGTTCAAGAAACATATCGCCTCACTCCGGTTCCCAGGGAACCGTCCATTGGTAAATTCGGTGCGTTCTCTGAGTTTCCGCCGGGCGAATCTCCTCCACGGCTCTCGGCTTCGCGCCCCGCATATCAAAATCGAACGAAAGAATGCGCGTGCCCGGCTTAAGTTGCGCCAGCCTGGGCATGAGCCGAACGTTCAACTCCGGGAGCAGATACAGCGTCACCACGGTCGCGTCGCTGAAATCCAGTTGAAAAATGTCCGCTTTGAGGATCGTCACCAGGTGGGCGACGCCGTTCGTTTTGACGTTGCGCTGAGACTGCGCGATCCGCATGGGATCGATGTCCACGCCCGCGGCCCGCACCCCGTATTTCTTGGCTGCGGTGACGACGAAACGCCCGTCGCCGCAGCCGAGGTCGTAGAGCACGTCGCCCGGCTTGAGTTCCGCGAGTTCAAGCATCCGGTTCACGGCGGCCTGCGGCGTGGGGACGAAAATGACATCTGGGCCCCGCGCCGGCGACGTCTTCGTCAGCTTGAAAAACAGTCGTTCGAGGTAGGTGGGCTCCGCTTCGGCGAAGAAATCCGGCAGCGGGAAATGGCACACGTAAGCCAGCGCTGCTCCGAACAAGACCCCGACGAGTGCCGTCATTCTGAGCCGGCCAGACAAACGCCGCCGGGCAAGCGATGACTTAGTGGTCCCGTCGAGCATTGTTCAAAAGGATTGCTTCATGGGAAGTTCCCTGCTCCAAAAGGACCTGCACTCGGCCCCTGAACTCGGTAGGGCGAGTCCCGTCCCGGCGAGCCGCTCCACGCGCTTGGAACACGTCCGACTCGGCTCGCTGAGGACAGGCTCGCCCTACCGTCTGGTTCATGGGAAGTTCCCTTGGTTTCAGACCCAGGCCCGCAGCCCCTGAACCCGTCGCTGGTAGGGCGAGTCCGTCCCGGCGAGCCGCTCCACGCGCTTGGAACACGTCCGACTCGGCTCGCTGGGGACAGGCTCGCCCTACCGTCTGGTTCATGGGAAGTTCCCTTGGTTTCAGACCCAGGCCCGCAGCCCATGAACTCGTCGATGGTAGCGCGAGTCCGTCCCGGCGAGCCGCTCGACATGCGTGGAACACGTCCGACTCGGCTCGCTGGGGACAGGCTCGCCCTACCGTCTGGTTCATGGGAAGTGCGAAAGAGGAAACACGCGCCAACAACCGACTTACTTTCCCTTGAGTTCTCGAATGCGGATATTCCGCAGCGCGGCGGTCGTCTGGTAGGTCGCGACACCGAAAGGGGCGGACAATTCGATCTCGCCCGGACGCATGCTGATCTTGCGGTCTTCCAGCGGCTGATCCGCAAACTTCTCGTCGTCGATCCAGGTCTCGATTCTGGCGGGGGTGACTCGGACGCGGATGCGATACCAGCGGTTCTTGTCGAAGTTCATGAACTTGGTCGTTTCGTTCTCTGAAGCGTCCATGCCGTCGATACTGGAGATGCCGACCACGGCGCCGCCCCAACCGCCCACGACCAAACTGCAGTGGGAGTCGTTGACCGGAAACGTCAGGCAGCAGAAGAAGTCCTGGCCTTGGACTTTCATCGCTTCGAGTTCCACCTCGAAATTGGTTTTAGGGATTTCATTCGTGCAATTCACGCCCGTCAGAATGGCGCCCTCATGAAGCAGGAGTTGGCCGCCTTCGACTTCGACCTTTCCGGCGCCGGCGAAGTCAGTGATTTTCCAGCCCTTGAGCGTTTTGCCGTCGAAGAGCGGTTTCCAATCGCCGGCTTTAGGCGCCCCGTCTTTGGTGGACTGGCCTTCGGATTTAGGGGCGACGGCGGTCCCTTTCCCTTGCCTGGAGACGGAGTTTGGGGATTGGCCACCGCCGGATGTTTGCGCGAGGACCGTCACCCCTTCGAGTGCGCAGATCCATGCGATAATCCAAAGCGGAAAGAAGGATGAGCATGCTTTCATACGATCAGACTCTTTGATGCGGCTCCTATTGATAGGTCGGTCGGTCAGATCATAGCCGTCGCCGGTATCTGCCGAAACCGGTCAGGCCGCGGGTGATTTTTCTCGGAGTTCGTCCGAGTTTCCCATGAATCCACCCACTCGATCCGGGCCTACTGAATCACCGCGTAGTTCATGTAACCGATGAACATCTCGTCGTCCGTCTGCTCGCCGAATCGGACGGTCACGCCGGGATCCGGATTATCCGGGTTTTGGAGAGAATTATCGAAGGCGCCGCGGCAACGGACGATGGTCCCGGCGGGCAATCGCTTGGGCTGCGCGAGCCGGTACAAGGTTTGCCAGTGGAAATCGTATTTCGGGACCGAGAGCAGCACTTCGCTCGTGCCATTGGGATAGACCGCCTCGAACTTGAAGCGCGAGCCGCGATAATGCATGTGCGGCGCCAGTTCGTACAGCCAGACATCTTTGTTCAGCGACAGCATGACTTGCGCGGCGCTTTCGTATTCGGGTTCACCCGGAGGAATCGCCAGGAGCAGGGTCGCAGCCGCGCCGGTCTTCAATTCGAACGGAGGCGGCGATTTCATGAAATACAATCCGAGCCTGGTCTGGTCCGTCTCCGGATGGCCCGTGGCGGTGTAATGCATCTGGAAAGTGAGCGTCGCATTCTTCGGCAGAAGTTTGCCCGTGCCTTCGGGAAACGCCGTGGCTTTGGCGCCGGGCACATAGGCCGCGAAGTAGCCGCTCAAGCCGCCCCCACTGCGCACGAAGTCCACCAGAGTTCCATTGAACACCAGCGCATGGTGGACGGCGCGCGTATTGCCGGGCACGACCGCGGCCGCGCGCAGCCAGACATTGGAAGGCAAATTCAGGACGACCGACAGGTATCGGTATGGAATCTCGCCAGATGTGGGCAGGCTTTGCGCCGGGATTGAAATCACGTGATCGGGTTGCCCCAACTCGGCCGGCCAGGCGTTGGTATAGTCTTTGGGAGGCGGTTGAGTTGCGAACGAGTCCGCCAAAGGATCGGGGCCGTCGCCCCGCGGAGCGCCGCTCGCGATCCATTCCAACAGCAGAGAAGCTTCGGCGGGTTTGAGAGACGCGTCATTCAGGAAGGTGCCGTGAACTGGATCGGCGTGCCAGGGCGGCATCCGTCCGGCCAGGACTTCCTGTTTGATCGAGGCCGAAAACGATTTCAGGACGGCGTGATTGGTCATGGCCCACGGCGCGATGTTGCCCGGGCTGTGGCAGCTCAGACACTTCTCCTTCAACAACGGAGCGATCTCGACGGAGTAGGAAATCGCCTTGGAGGGAGGGAACGTGATCGTCGCACCCTCCGGCCGCGTGCGGTTGAACGTCACGGGTTTGGCCGCGAGGAAATTCTCCAACGCAACAGCAAAATAATCCTGCGCGTTCCCGGCACCCGCTCGGCTGTCGATGGCGCCGCGGTAAAAAATCGACCAATCCGCCGTATCGATGGCAATCGCTTCCGGGACCGTCGTCACCCCAAATTCTCGGGCGACAATCTGCGCGCGGTCGTGCAGCACGGGCCAATCGACGCCCCGGGCTTTTGCCAGCGCGGCGGTGCCGGCCCGGTCGCTCTGCGGATTGGCGTCGATCATCCAGAACAACGCGCCCTGGGAGTTGAAATTGTCGTTCAGGGTTTTGATGGCGGCCAGGGATGAGGGAGTCACCGAATCCAATCCATTAACGAAAATCAACACGACCACGCGGGCCGTGGAGTAATAGTTGAGTTCGCGCGACATTCCTTGGTGATCGATCAGCCGGAAATCGCTCGCGGCGCCGGCCGACGGGCTGGCCAACGCGCGCAGACGGTAAAAGCGATAAGGCGCACTCGACGAATTAACGTCGGTCCAGGATTGAGAACTTTCGGTGAGCGTGAGGGACAGCAGGAATTCCCAACTGTTGGCCGTTCCGGGATTGGAACTCTGCTCCAGGACGTACTGGCCGCCCAACGCGCCGCTGATTCCCAGCTTGATCGGGCGTTGAACGGGATCGATGGTCAACTTGGCGGGTTGGCCTTGAAGAAGCGACGTCTGGGACGCCACAACGCAAACGAGGAGGAAAAGGATTCGGCGCATGACGCTGGAAGATTGCATCGCGCCAGGCGCTAAGCAACCAAATTCCATGCGTCCGAGATAAACGCCGCTCGGCCAGTCCCTGGGCCCTATGGCGCCGGACCGGATTGCATCAACGACATCCGTGCCGGACGTGAGAATCCGATGAAAGTTTTGAATCGTCGATGGGTGGCTCAGACTTGCTCCACTTGCAGTTTGTCACCGGCGCACTTTCGGGCGGCGTCGAAGTGCGTATCCCGGCAAACAACAGGCAGCCCTGTGCGAATGGCCACCGTGGCGACGAACAGATCGTTCCGGGGAATCGTCAATCCTCTCGCTCGAAGTTGGCGTTCGAGCAAGGCTGCATCACGCCAGTCGCTCGGCTCGAATACGACATGGCGGCTGAGTGCGAAGGCCTGTTCGAGATCGTCTTCTTCGTCCGGCTTCACCCCACTGAGCAACTCAAATCGAATCGGGCAAGTATAGGCAGCGTGGTCGGCTTGGAGCAGTCGGGCCACGAGGCTCTTGACGTTGGGATCGCCCCTGCGCCGGAGGAATTCCACCCAGGCCGAGGAATCAATGAGCCTCATAGAGATCGCGGGCTTCCAGTTCCTCATTCGTCAGCGAAAAGTCCGTCGCTCCGGTCAACGCCCGCTCGATGAGACGCTGCTTTTGCTGGATGCGCAGGTAATCTGCGAGCGCTCGGCTAACCGCGGGCGATTTCTTCTTTTGCCCAGTCAATTGTTGAATTTTCTTCAATTCAGAAGCATCAATTTCGATGGTTATTCGCATACTGCGCGCTGACAATATGCCTCAAATCACCGTCCGACAAGCAGCATTTTCTCATGGGAGAATCACCCATGAATCACCCATCATGCAGAGCAAGCAAGGGTGCGGCGTTCAGATCACAGGTTGGGACGGCTTTGTGACAGACAACCAATTCTCGGGAAACGGAGGCCATGGGTTTGCCTGCGAGTCGGTCGGCGCGACGGTTACTGATCACGGCAAACCGCGTCGAATGGAACGATGGACGCTCAAGCCTGCCTCTCCAAGTCGTGCCGAAGCGGCCTCAACGCCGGCGTGCGCTGAGGTTACTTCCCGGCGAGCTTAGACAAGCTCTTCTTGATCTCCACCAAAAGCGCCAGACCACGGTCCTGGTTGGCGCGCATATTGTCCTCCGCGGCGTGGAGAGTCTCGATCACTGCTTCGACAACCTTCGTATTCTTGTCTTTGGTGCGGAGCGCGGCCTGAATCAACATCGACGCGCCGGTAATCAAGAGGGTTTGTCCTTTGAGCTCGAACACATCGAGCGTGGGGCGAACCACGAAGTGCCGGGCGTGCCAGGTGAACTCGACGACGTTGGCTTGCGGATTCGTCCGCAAGTTGCTCATCGCCTTCTGATCCGGGAGGACTTTCCGGATGTGTTGGGTCAGTTCGTCCAGTTCTTGGGTTGTGGCCATGGGAATAAGCGTTTGCGCGTTAGCACGGTTCCAGCGTGAAGAAGCGCCGCTCGAAGATCAAGCCGCGACTTGCGGGTCGGCGACCCTACTTTGCCATCACCACGTCCATGGTTTCGGCGGTGGGCTGGAGGCGGTCTTCCTCCTCTTCCACTGGCGCCGGCGGCAGCGGCTCCAGCGGCACGGCCAGATGATCCATGGCCGGTTCCGCGGCTTTGTGAAACTTGACGCTGACGATTTTGCTCACGCCCTGCTCCTGCATGGTCACGCCATACAACACGTCGGCCATCCCGATCGTCCGTTTGTTGTGCGTGATGATGACAAACTGCGAATGGGCGAGAAACCGCTGCAAGACGCGGATGAACCGGTTGATGTTGGATTCATCGAGCGGAGCGTCCAGTTCGTCCAGGACGCAGAACGGGCTCGGTTTCACCTGATAAATCGCGAACAAAAGCGCCACGGCCGTCATGGTTTGTTCTCCGCCAGACAAAAGCGAAATGCTTTGCAGTTGTTTTCCCGGAGGCCGCGCCACGATTTCGATGCCGCTTTCCAGAGCGTCGCCTTCATCCACGAGCTGCAAGTCCGCCTTGCCGCCGCCGAAGACCTCGGTGAACAGACTGCGGAAATTCTCCCGGACCTGGTTGAAGGTGTCGCTGAACATCTGTTTGGTCTGGGCGTTGATCCGGTTGATGATATCGACCAACTGCTGTTTGGCTTTCACCAAGTCGTCATATTGCGTGGACAGAAATTGGTGGCGTTGCTCGGTCTCCTCATATTCCTCGATGGCCACGAGATTCACGGGGCCCATCTCGTCCAGCCGCGTCTGGAGCGCCGTCACTTGTTCGGCCACGGCGTCCCAGTCGGTCGAAGCCCCGCTGGCCGCCATTTCTTCTGGAGACAGCGTCTGCACCTTGGGAGGGCCTTGATCGGCAATCGTGATGGTGATGCACTCGCTGCGGACATCGTCCAGGTTCACCTGATATTTCTCGCGAACGCGCTGGCGAATATTATCGACGCCCATCCGCTTTTGCGCCAGTTCGACATCCATGGCGCCTCGCTGCTCTTGAAGCTCGGTGAGACGGCGGCGGCGTCCGCGCAAATCCTCTTCTTGAGTCGCGATGAATTCTTCCTGGGCCTGCTTCTCGCTTTGCAGTTCGGCGAGCCGGGCGTTCGCGCTTTCGCGTTCGCGCTGGAGGGCTTCGATTTTTCTCCGTGAATCGTCAATCGCGCTCTCGCACTGAATGCGCCGCTGGACGAAGTCTGCGGCGTCCGCGCGCTGCTGGGCCACCAACTGGATCAATTCGTTGAGGCGGTTTTGGAGGGATTCTTCTTGCTGGCGCAGGGACGCGCACAATTGTTCTTCAGCCGCGAAAGCCACCTTGGTTTCCGTCAACTCGGCGTGAGCCGAGTCCCGGCGCTGGCGCAAATTATCGAGTCCAGAGTTGATGCCGTTCAGGCGTTCTTGCAGGGCGCGGTCCCGAGATTCGAGTTCTCGGAGTTGGTCCGACAGCGCGGTGCGGCGGGCCTGCGCCTCCTGGTCCTGGGCGGCCAGGCTTTGAATCTCGTACACTACGGTGTCGATCTTCTGGTGCAACGACCGCAACGAGACTTGGAGCGCGTTGAATTCGCCTTGGCGCGTCGCAATCGCGACCTCGTGTTTGCGGAGGTCGGCCTGGGCTTGCTGGAGGCCCGCCTGCAACGCTGTTTGTTCGCTCTGCAAGGCGCCCTTTCGACGGCTGGCTTCGGCGATCTTGTCGTGCAAGTGGGTAAGCTGAGTCTGAAGTTCGGCGATCTGGTTCTTGCGGCCGAGAGCGGAGGAGGGCGCCTTCTGCGAGTAATTCCCGGAGCCCCCGGTATAAATCCCATGACGATCCAGCACTTCACCGGTCAAGGTCACGAAGACAAATCGACCGGGCTGCGACTTCCAAAAAGCCGTGGCTGCGGCCAAATCCTGGACTATGAAGGTGTCGCACAGCAACCGATCCAAAAGCGGACGGATGGACGGGTCGGCCTGGATAACGCTCAGAGCCAGCACGCGCAAAGCGTCCGGTGAAACTGAAGGGTCGGATGGAGATTCTCCCTCTCTTCCCTGCGAAGGGAGGAGAGCGCTGGGGAGCGGAGGACCGTCTTGATGGGATTTCCCCTCTCCTGCATCCTCTCCCCACTCGTGCCTGGCGGGGAGAGGAAGTGAAGCAGATGTCGATGGAGCGGGTTCATTCTGACTTCTCGACAGGGCAAGAGCCGCGATGCTGGCCCGGCCTTTCTTATTCGTTGTGAGGCTGGCCAGGATGGACTGAGCCGATTCGGCCTGTTCCGTGAGCGCGAGCTGCAAGTGATGGCCCAGAGCCGCCTCGACCGCCATGATGTAGTTGTCCGGCACGCGGAGTTTGTCCGTGAGCGACCCCAGGACGTTCTGAGTGCCTTTGAGCACAGCCAGCGCGCCGGCGCTGAAGCCTTCATAGTCGGACTGCAGTTGCTCCAGCACGTTGAGTTGCGAACGCCGCTCGGCCTGGTCGCGCAGCAAACCATCCAGTTCCTGGCCCGACTGATTCAATTCCTGCTGAATCTCGCGCAGGCGCCGTTGCCGATCTTCCACCGTGCCGCGGCTGACCTGGACGTTCTGTTTTTCGGTCTCCACCGTTGCGGCGAACTCAGCGAGCCGGGCTTCAAGACGGCCCCGCTCTTCTTCCAATTGAATTTTTTCCGCAGACAACTTCTCAAGACGCACGACATTGCCCTGTTTCTGGAGGTCCAGCGCGGTGATCTCATTCCGGGCGCGAGTGAGTTGCTGCGCCAGCCCGAAGGTCTCCGCCTGCGCCCGGCGCAACGCTTCCTGACGCTCCAGCAACTCGCGGTCGATTCGATGAAGGTCATCCTGCTTCTGGCGCAAAACCTCCCGATGCCGGTTGAGCGCCGCCCTCGACGCGGACAATCGGTCCGCCACGACCGTGATTTCCTGTTCCACGGCCGAACGGCGCTCCTCCCCCTGGGTGATCTCGGCATGCGTTCGGGCGTTTTGGGTTTCGAGTTCTCGGAGACGCTCTTCGTTGTAGTGAATGTTGGCCTCGTGGCGGTCGGCCTGGTTTTTCAATTCGTGGCCTTGCGATTCGGCGGCATGAATCTTTTCCTCGAGCTCCGCCAAAAGGCTCCGCAACTGCGAGATCTCTTCTTCGCTGCGCAACACGCTTTCAGAGCAAAGCTCGATCTCGACCCGGAGTTTCTCGAGAGCGGATTCCTTCTCGCGAATCTCGGATTCCAATAAGTCGAACTGGTGGCGCGCGAGTTGCGTGTCCAGATGCTGAAGTTCCAGCATGAGTTGCTTGTATCTGCGCGCTTTGCCGGCTTGACGTTGGAGGGAGCCGATCTGCCGTTTCACCTCCCGGATCAGGTCGGAGACGCGCAACAAGTTCTGTTCGGTGTATTCAAGCTTGCGGAGGGCTTCCCTTTTTTGGGATTTGAATTTCGTGATCCCGGCGGCCTCTTCGAAGACCATCCGGCGGTCCTCCGGTTTGCTGGAAATGATTTGGGTAATGTTCCCTTGGGCCATGATGCTGTAACTTGTCCGGCCTACGCCCGTGCCCATGAACAACTGCTGGATGTCTTTAAGCCGGCAAGGAATCTTGTTCAGGAAATACTCGCTGCCGCCGTCCCGGAACACGCGACGCGTCAGGGTGACCTCGTTGTAGGCCAGATCAACCCCCGCCGCCTTGAGATTCTCGGAATCCATGTCCCCAATGGTCAGGGACACCTCGGCCATTCCTAAGGGCTTCCGGTGGTCAGTTCCATTGAAAATGACGTCTGCCATTTCCCCGCCGCGCAAGGCCTTTGCAGATTGCTCACCGAGAACCCAGCGAATCGCGTCCGAAACATTCGACTTTCCGCAACCATTTGGCCCGACGATGGCAGAGACGCCAGGGAGGAAGTTCAGGGAGGTCTTGTCTGCGAAAGACTTAAAGCCTAAGAGGGTTAGGTTCTTCAAATACATCGAGACTTAATAAAATCGAAAAGAGGAACTCAAGTAAAGCCAAAACCTACAAGATGTTGTGCTTCTCCATACCTTGGAACACAACTAATCGCATAGCTTTCAAGTTTTGGCTCGTTCATGCCACGCTCTGAGCCGGGAATCTCATGCGTAAGTCAGATAGTGTCAAATGATTTTGCGGCTTTTTGCGGGCTGTAGGCCGGGCAATCAGGTCTGACGATCCTGGAGTTCTTCCTGGAACGCCTTCACGTCGGCTTGTTCCTGAATTTCGGTTGGTAAGCCTTTCTGTGAATCTGACGGATTCGACAGATTCGGGCGATTCGGGGCGATTCGGAATGTCTCTGGCCTTCTCCAGGTCGAGGATTTAACCTTGCAACGTTTCTTTACGAATCAATGGCCCGCATCGTTCTAACCACGCTCAACGCGAAGTTCATTCACGCGGCATTCGGGTTGCGCTACCTGATGGCCAATCTCGGTTCCCTGCGCGCAGAGGCAAGAATCCTGGAGTTCGATATCAACCAGCGCCCGATGGATATCGTGGAGAGGATTCTCGCTGAGAACCCCGCTATCGTCGGTCTGGGAGTTTACATCTGGAACGCGGGGCTCTCCCTCGAAGTCGTGAGCGCGCTGAAGCGTGTCGCTCACGGCGTGACGGTCGTGCTGGGCGGTCCGGAAGTCAGCTATGAGACCGAGGAGCAAGCCATCGCATCGGTGGCGGACTTTGTGGTCACAGGCGAGGCTGACCTGAAATTCGCCGAGATTTGCTCGCAAATCCTCAACGGCAGCCCTCCTTCGAGCAAGGTCATTGCATCTGAGTTGCCGGAACTGGGTCAACTTCTTCTGCCCTACGAATTCTACGATGATCGCGATATCGCGCACCGCGTCATTTATGTGGAAGCTTCGCGGGGTTGTCCGTTCACGTGCGAATTCTGTCTTTCATCGTTGGACGTGCCGGTGCGCCAATTCCCTCTGACGCGATTCCTGTCGGAGTTGGAACGCTTGCTGGAACGAGGGGTGAAACAGTTCAAATTCGTGGACCGGACTTTCAACCTGCATCTGAGCGTCAGCCAGTCGATCCTGGAGTTCTTCCTGGAACGCCTTCACGCCGGCTTGTTCCTGCATTTCGAGATGATTCCAGACCGCCTTCCGGATGGATTGCGAGCGCTGATTCAGAAGTTTCCTCCCGGCACCCTGCAATTCGAGGTGGGCATCCAGACGTTCAATGAGGAAGTCGCCAACCGAATCAAGCGTCGTCAAAACTGCCGGAAAGTCGAAGAGAATCTCCGCTTCCTGCGCCAACACACCGGGGTCCACATCCACGCCGATCTGATCGTCGGGCTGCCGGGTGAAAGCGTTGAAAGCTTTGGACAAGGATTCGACCGGTTGGTCGCGTTGGGGCCGCAAGAGATTCAGGTTGGCATCCTCAAACGTTTGCGAGGCACGCCCATCGTTCGTCACGATAGAGAGTGGTCCATGGTCTATAGCGCTCATGCTCCTTACGAGATTCTCCAGAACAAGCTGATCGACTTCGCGTCGATGCAACGGATGCGGCGTTTCGCGCGCTACTGGGATCTGGTGGCGAACAGCGGCAATTTCATCGAAACCACGCCTTTGCTTTGGATGAATTCAAACTCGCCGTTCGACGGCTTTATGCGGCTGAGCGACTGGCTTTACGCAAAGCTCGAACGCTGCCATAGCATCGGACTGGTCAACCTGGCGGAGATGCTGTTTGAGTTCCTGACCGTGACGCTTGGCCACGCCAAGTCGGAAGTCGCACTGTCGATGGGGCGCGATTGGTCGCGAAGCGGCCGTTCGGAAATTCCGGGATTCCTCCGCGATGTCCTTCCAGCCGATCAATCTCCTCAACGTCCAATGCCTTCATCGGCGGTCCCGAAGCGCCAGGCAAGGCATCTGGCTTCGGCCTGAGCGCCTTTTCAGAGGGGCCGGTCTCTAAGAGCGTGTCCGAAAATTGCGCGGGGTCCTGTTTTCGCGCCAAAGGCCGGATGGCGAGGCGCAACGAAGGAGAATATCCTCCCTGGATCTTCGACTGAGGAGCAACGAAGCCAGGCGGCCTTTGGCGCGAAAACCCTCCGGGCGGCGGGTCTTTTGTCCGTGGCCTGCGTTGGCTCGGTCCTTACAGCCCGCGTTGGGGATGCTCGGACCTCGCCGCCTTGGCCACAGCCAAAATCCCTCGCCGCAGGACCCCGCGGAATTTTCGGACACGCTCTAAGCTAAGTTATTGGGCCCAAAAGCATTCCGATTCAGAGGGCAAGCCAAGACCTCGTTTGCAAGCCGTTCCGAAAGCTCACCAGCGACGGGTCAAAGGCAGGTTGTCAAAAGTTGTTCTTTTCGGGCCAATAAGTGCCGATTTGCTCAGATTTCCGAAGGTTTCCCAGTTGACGTTCCGGACGAACCGCCCGTAAGGTATCGCCATGAACCACGCAGGGGCGTAGGCGGATCATCAGGATATTTGTATGCCAGAAGGATATTGCGTTAAGTGCAAAGCCAAAAAGGAAATTGCCGACGCCGTTGAAGAGTTGATGAAGAACGGTCGCAAGGCGATCAAGGGCAAATGCCCGACCTGCGGCGTGGTCATGTTCAAAATCCTCGGTGGCAAAGCGACTCCGGCTCCCGCTGCGGCAGCGCCGCAGACGCCGTCGCTTCCAGCCGCTTGATTCTCTTTCTTCGCTTCGTATGCCTCAGCAACTTGCTTACGTCATCATTACCCCTTACTCGCTTCACAAGTCCCGCACCGGGGGCATCCTGGCTCGTCTGATCACCCGGACGGGTTTGGATTTGGTGGCGGCACGAATGTTCGCCCCGAGTGCCGAATTGGTGAAGGAATACTCCGAGGCCATCGTGTCGGCCAACGATCCGCAAGACCGCCGGATTCAGGAGTTGATTCGAGATTACATCATTCAGAACTTCATGCCCGATCCGAAAACGCAGCGCTGCCGGCGGGTCATGATGCTGCTTTTTCAGGGTAGCGAAGCGGTTCGAAAAACCCGCGCCGTGGTGGGACACATCATTGCCAACCGTCGCGGCGGCGAAACCATTCGCGATACCTACGGCGATCTGATTCTCGATGAACGAGACCAGGTGCGTTACTTCGAACCGGCCGTCCTGGCGGCGCCCAACGTCGAGGAGGCGGCAACCAAACTGAAACTCTGGACGCAGTACTCGGACACCGACGGCGGCATCCTGGAAAACACCATTGCCTATGCTTCGGAGGAAAAACCCCAGCGAACTCTGGTCCTGATCAAGCCGGACAATTTCCGGTTCCCGACTGGGCGTCCCGGCAACATGATCGACTTTTTCTCCCGCACCGGCCTTTACATTGTCGGCATCAAAGTCCATCGCATGAGCGTGGCGGAGGCGGTCGAGTTCTACGGACCGGTTCGCGAAGTCCTGCGCACAAAATTGACCGACATCGTCGCCAGCCGGGCCAAGACGGTGCTCGAAAAGGAGCTGGGCTTTTCCATTCCGTTGGCGGACGAGAAACGGCTGGGGCAGCTTTTGGGGCCGCATTACGGAGATCATCAATTCGGGAATATCGTCAAATTCATGTCCGGCCGCGCTCCCAGTGAGTGCGACGAAACCCTCCTGCACGCGCCCGGAACCGAAAAGTGCATCGCGCTCGTCTATGAAGGCCCCGAAGCCGTGCGAAAAATCCGCGACGTCCTCGGCCCAACCGACCCCTCCAAAGCGCCGCCCGGTTCGATTCGCCGCGAGTTTGGCCAGACCATCATGGTTAACGCGGCGCACGCCAGTGATTCCGAGGAAAACGCGACACGCGAAATCCGCGTCGTCAACGTCGGCCAAAACACCTTCTGCAAAGTCGTCGAAGAGTTTTACGGCAAGGTCTGATTCCCACTGAACTGTCCCACCAGCCACCTATTAACACCCCGCTTCAGCGGGGTGAACGCCGGTCGAGCCACAGGGGAGTCGTTTGAACGGTTTCCTCCTCGGGGAGAGACCCGGCGCGCCGCCAACCGTTGAAACGGTTTTCCACCTGGACGCTGTTTCGGCCCCCCCCCCGCGCAAGCGGGGTGTTAACGAGAAGGCCAGAGATCGAATTTTGACTCTTTCTTTTAGTCGGTTTCCCGATTTAACTTTGTTCCGCTTTGACCGCCAGATGCGCTGTGCTGTGATTATGATCATCCTCGCCTTTCGATCCCGGTTCTTGACCCGTTGGACCGCACCCCTGACGCTCGGTCTGAGCCTTATGGCACCTCACGCGCTGAGTGCGGCGGAACCAAGCCGAGCTGCCGGCATCGACCAGCGCGTTCCGTGGACGAGTTCCCGCATCAGCGGCACACCCGAACCGCCGCCGCCTTACCGGATCGAACGCGTTTTCCCCAAACTTGCCTTCAGCAATGCCGTCGATTTCGCGAGCATCCCGGGCACTCGCCGACTTCTGGTTGCCGAACTGGCCGGGAAGATTCTCTCGTTTCCCAGCGATGCCGCCGTGGTGAAGCCCGACCTGTTTGTAGATTTGAAGAAGGAAATCCAGGTCATGGAATCGCTCTACGGCGTGGTGTTCCATCCGAAGTTTGAAGAAAACCGCTTCGTTTATCTCTGCTACGTCCTGAAATCCGATCTGAAAGACGGCAGCCGCGTCTCGCGCTTCGCCGTCAGCAAAACCGACCCGCCCCGTCTCGAACCGAAGAGCGAGAAAATCCTGATTACCTGGCTGTCCGGCGGGCACAACGGCGGAAGCCTGCAGTTCGGTCCGGATGGCTATCTTTATATTTCGACGGGCGATGGCGCCGGGCCGAATCCTCCGGACCCGTTGAAAACAGGCCAGGACAACTCGGACCTGCTCTCTGCCATTCTCCGCATTGATGTCGATCGGACAGACGAAGGGAAGGAGTACCGAGTGCCCCCGGACAATCCCTTCGTGGGCATGCCGAACACTCGGCCGGAAATCTGGGCTTACGGTTTCCGCAACCCGTGGCGGATGAGTTTCGACAAGAAAACCGGCGAACTCTGGACCGGCGATGTCGGTTGGGAACTCTGGGAACTCGTCTATCGAATTGTGCGGGGCGGCAACTACGGCTGGAGCATCGTCGAAGGTCCGCAATCGATCCATCCGGACTGGCCACGCGGCGCGACGCCCATTCTGCCGCCGGTCAAAGCGCATCCCCACTCGGAAGCCGCGTCCATCACCGGCGGCTACGTTTACTACGGCAGCCGCCTGAAGGAGTTGGTCGGCGCGTATGTTTACGGGGATTGGGTCACCGGCAAGATTTGGGCCCTGCGCAACGACGGCGACAAGCTCACGTCGTTGCTGGAGTTGGTGGACACGCCGCTGCAGATCATCTGCTTCGGCGAAGACACGGCCGGCGAGCTTTACATCGTGGATTACGTGGGCGGCATTTATCGGTTGGAAAAGAACCCGCCCTCGACCGCGCACCTGAATTTCCCGCGCAAGCTCAGCGAAACCGGTTTGTTTGAATCGACGAAACGCCACCAGCCTGCGCCGGGCGTCGTTCCCTTCTTGGTCAATGCCGAAATGTGGGCTGATCAGGCCTTGGCCGAGCGCTTTGTCGCGCTGCCGGGCACGTCGTCCATCCAAACCGGCGCCACCAACGTCTGGCTTTATCAGTCCAAAAACGAATGGCGTTACCCGACCAATTCCGTGCTCGCGAAGACGCTCTATCTTTATCTCGAACGCAGCGCCTCAACGTTGCCGCGCCGCATCGAAACTCAAGTCCTCCACTACGACGGCGCCGATTGGCGTGCTTACTCCTATCGCTGGAACGAGGAGCAGACTGATGCGACGCTCGTGGACGCCGCCGGAGATGAGCAAATGTTCGAGACCAAGGACGACAGTTCGCCCGGCGGACGCCGCAAGCAAACCTGGCGCTTTCATGCCCGGAGCGAATGTTTGCGCTGCCATAATCCCTGGGTGAACTACGCGCTCGCGTTCACCGCTCCGCAACTGAACCGCGAGGCGCGATACGCCTCGAATCGTCCGCTGGCCCCCAACCTGCCTCCGGAGATGAATCCCGCGCCGTCCGCCACGGAAGCCATCAAGGCGGCCAACCAGCTTTGGACTTTTTCGCACCTGGGCTATTTCGATCAGCCGTTGGACGAGCGCGCCCGCCCCAAACTCAGCGATCCTTACGACACGCTGGCTGATTTCAATTACCGCACCTTTATTACGCTCGGCCCGGCCAAGGCTCCCCCGCCGCTGCCCGGACTCAAACACCGCAAGGACGAGGAGATTCAAGCAGTCCTCTTCACCAACCTCAACGAACGCGTCCGATCCTGGCTCCACGTCAATTGCGCTCATTGCCACCGGGAAGGCGCCGGCGGCTCGGTCGTGTCGCACTTCGATTACGAGACCAAGCTCGACGCCATGAAAGCGATTGGCCGGCCTCCGTCGCAAGGCACATTCGGCCTGGTCGGCGCCAACGTGATTACGCCGGGCGATCCTCATAGCTCCGTGCTTTATTACCGCATCATGACCACGGGGCAGGGGCGTATGCCGCACATCGGTTCGAGATGGGTGGATGAGGCGGGAGCGAAACAGATTCACAAATGGATCACGCAACTCCCCCTCGAACTGTCCGAAAACAAAAGTCGCGACCCAGCCGCTGAAGCGCTGCGCGCGCAAAACGCCCAGGCGCTGCAAGGCCCGGCGGCTGGCCCGCCCGGCCTTCCCGGATTGCCTGGCCAACCCGGCCCGGCTCCCGCTCCCATCGTTGAGCGCTTGCTCGCGACTTTCAACGGCGCGCTCGCCCTGGCAAGCGAACTGACTTTTCAAAGTCCTTCCTACGCGGCCGAGTTGCTCGACAAAGCGGCGATTCATCCAGCCTTCCAGGTGCGCGACCTGTTCGAGCGCTTTCTCCCGGAGGAAAAGCGCCCCAAGAAACTTGGCGCCAGTGTCAAACCTGGCGAAATCCTGGCGCTCAAGGGCGACGCCGCGCGCGGCCGGAAGATCTTCTTCCAGGAAGGCTCGTCCCAATGCCAGCAATGCCATCGTCTCGAAAACCAGGGCCGCGAATTTGGCCCGGACCTCAGCCACATCGCCTCGAAATACGACCGCGCGCAAATCCTGGACAACATTTTGTTCCCGTCGAAGGTCATCGAACCCAATTTCATCACCTACCAGGTTGAAACCAAGGACGACTTGATCTACAGCGGGTTTCTGCTCAAACGCACCGAACAGGAAGTGGTGCTCAAGGACGCCAACACGCAAGAAATTCGCGTTCCGATGACCGAGGTGAAGGGCCTGAAGCCCCAGCAAATCTCCGCCATGCCCGAACTGCTCCTCCAGAGCATGACCGCCCAAGACGTCGCGGACCTCCTCGATTTCCTCGCGTCGCTGAAGTGACGAAGTGACAGGAGTTGAGAGGGGTTGGGCGTTGAGAGACGCGCCAGATCATTCCATCGGTGACATTCGTATGAGGATCAGGCGCACCCTGAGTTCCCGATACGTTTTTGACGGCGCTCATCAACGCCGAGTATCCACACCTGGCGCGGGCGATTGAACTGAAATCAGCGGGAACAGTCGTCCCTCTGTAAACGACGGCGCAGCGAGGCTCCCGCAGAGCCGTGCGGCGATGGCGATTGGCGGTTCTTCTATGGCGAAATCCGGGAACCGGGATCGGCGTGTCGCCTCATACGCTTAGCCGTAAGTAGGCAGTCGAAATTGGGGAGCATACGCGCCCTCGCGTGTATCGACCGGCGCCCCGTTGTAGAAATTCAGTCACCAAAGGGTGACCGCTCTTGCGAGTGGTGTGGTCGGCGAGGGCGCGGACCACAGCACGCGAGGGCGCGTGCGCTCCCCATCTGACCGAATGGATACGGCTGAGTGGTCATGGGCATAAATACGATGACGTTCGCGGAATGAGACTTTTTCACATCGCCATTCCATCGGGATCCTGGAGGACAAGCGGGTCCGAACTCCCGTTGCGGCGGCCGTTCGAGCGCCCGCTCTATCCGGAGCGGGTGCTCCGCCGGGCCGCCCACGGCCTGGGTGATGGCAGAATTGCGGACGACACTTCGGACGAGGGACGCGACGCTCGGCAGCCGGACCTGAAGCAATCTGCGGGATGTCCCACCTGCAGCGTGTCCCTTCGTCCTGTTTTTGCCTCCTCCGAATCAGTTCTCGACCTCCTCTCCTTCCCGTCAGGTTCCGTTTTCCAATGTAGGGCAGGCTTTTCAAGAATCTCGTCGTACGACCGCGCGGGGGGTGCGATTTAAAGTGTCGGTCAGCCGACTCCGATTGACTTCCCTCTCTCCCCGCGAGGAACGAGTGGGGAGAGAGTTGGAGAGAGGAGTTTCTTGGAAACATCGGAGCCGAGCCAACGCCCCTCCTCTCCCCAGCCCTCTCCTCCCTTCGGGAAGAGAGGGAGAAGACTTCGTTACCCGACAGTTTTACTCGCACGACTGCGCGGGCAAGCTGCCCGCGCTCCTTGTCGAATCAGCCGTACCGCATGTCCGAAGCGCCACTTTTGATTGCGCAAGCTCCCTCCGCTTCTTAGTTTAACCCGGTGAAACTCTCCGTGAAAAGCGATTACGCCGTGCGAGCCGTCCTAGGATTGGCCGCGCGCTTTGAACAAGAAGTCGCGGTTCGTGCCGAAGACGTGGCCGTCGAACATGGAATCCCGGTCAATTATCTGGTCCAGATTCTGATCGAGTTGAAGTCGAAACAAATCGTGAAAAGCCAGCGCGGCAAGGACGGCGGATACCTGCTGGCCCGTCCGCCGGCGGAGATTACGTTCGGCGACATTCTGCGCGCGGTTTACGGTCCCATCCTGGATTCCCCGGCCTTGAGCGATCCGCAGTGCGGCGCGGAGATTCGTGAAGCGTGGCGAAGACTCGGAACGGCCTTCGAGGAAGCCGCGGACGCCATTACTTTCCAGCAATTGCTCGACGCCCGCCCAGACAAGGAGAAGATGTACTACATCTGAGTCGCGTCATGCGGAAGGACCTGTTTGGAATGAAACGTGCAGAACATCCCAAATTTTGGCCGACCGGCCAAAATTGAATGAATCGACCGGGGCACTTATTTCAAAAACTTCGCTACGGTTTCTCGGTCATGCGTCGGTGGCTGGCAGGCTTTGCCCGTGCAGAGATAAGCCGTAGGTTTGCCTTCGTGCAGCGGCAATGTCGTGGCGAACGGCTCGACCGGTCCGGTGTTGCTGAGCACCACTTTGACCGGTTGATACACCGTGTGCGCCGCTCGCAACAGTTCGCGCGTCACCGGCGACTTGGGGTCACCGGCGATCACCACCCGCTTCGGTTCTTCGAGCCAGAAATCCAGCCCCAGCAGCAGATACGGCACGGCTTGCGGGATTTGTTGCATGCGCTCAGCGAGAAGCCGCAGCGTCTTTTCGGCGGCTTGCTTGAATTCGGGGCGGTCGGTGATCGCAGCCAACTTCAACAGCGCGAGAACCGCCACAGAGTTTCCGGATGGCTCCGCGCCGTCGTAATCTTCCTTGATGCGCAGAATCAAATCTTTGGAATCAGCGGCGCTTTGCCAAAAACCGCCTTCCTTTTGGTCGTAGAATTTTTCCAGCATCGATTCCGCGAGCGCCAGCGCAAACTCGAGATGCTGCGCGGCCAGCGTCGCCTCATACAGACCGATCGTGCCGGCGAGTAGATTCGCGTAGGCATCGAGCAATTGCACCGAGTCGCGCTCGCCGTCCCGCCAGCGGTGATACAACGTTTTGGTTTTCGCATCCCACAGTTTGGCTTGGAGCAAAGAAAAATTCTTCTCCGCCGCGGCGCGGTAGTTTTCGTCGCCGAGCACGGCGTAAGCGCGCGCGATGGCGCCGAGCATCAGTCCGTTCCACGAAGCCAGAACCTTGTCGTCGAGGTGCGGACGGACGCGTCTGGCCCGCGCGTCGAACATTTTCCTTTTCGCCGAGACCAGCAGACTCTGGTCGCCGGGAGAAAGATTCGGATCGACGATGCTGAGGACATTTTGGTTGGGGAGCGGATTGGGGTCGCTATGGTCTACGAAATTGCCGGCCTCGGTAATCCCGAAGAAACGCACGGCAACGTTGAATTCTTCCGTTGTGAGCAATTTCGACAATTCGTCGCGTGTCCAGCAGTAAAACTTGCCTTCCTTGCCTTCGCTGTCCGCGTCTTCCGCCGAGTAAAACCCGCCTTCGCGATGCGTCATGTCGCGCAGAATGTAGCGGAGGATGTCGCGGGCCGTGTCGGCGAAGCGGGCTTCGCCGCTGATCAAATGCGCGTCGAGGTAGAGGTGGACCAACTGGGCGTTGTCATAGAGCATTTTCTCGAAATGCGGCACGAGCCATTGGGCATCGACGGAGTAACGCGCGAAGCCGCCGCCCAGTTGATCGTACATGCCGCCGGCCGCCATGCGTTCGCAGGTGTGCAACACCATTTTGATCGCTTCCGGGTCGCCGGCCCGAACGCCGTGCCGCAGCAGAATCGCGGGCTGGCTGGGGCGGGGGAATTTCGGCGCGTTGCCAAAACCGCCGTGGCGCGGATCGTATTCCGATTTGAATTTGCGCGCCGCGGTTTCGAGGATAGCAGGAGTGAGCAAGATCCCTGGCGCGGCTTCCAGTTCTGTGGCGTTCGCCAGATGCTCGTGAAGTTTGCCGGCTGAATTGCCGATATCTTCCCGGCGCGTTTGCCAGAGATCCTGGATGCGCTCCAGCACTTGAAGGAAACTGGGCCGGCCATATTTGGGTTCGGGAGGAAAATAAGTCCCGCCGTAAAATGGCTTGAGGTCCGGCGTCAGAAAGACATTGAGCGGCCAGCCGCCGCCTTCGCCCATGGCCTGGACGGCGGTCATGTAGATCTTATCGACGTCGGGCCGCTCCTCGCGATCGACCTTGATGCTGACGAAGTGCCGGTTCAAATACGCTGCCAGTTTTTCGTCTTCAAACGATTCGCGTTCCATGACGTGGCACCAATGGCAGGTGGAGTAGCCGATGCTGAGCAGGATGGGTTTGTTTTCGGCGCGCGCCTTGGCGAACGCCTCCTCGCCCCACGCGAACCAATCGACCGGGTTGTGCTGGTGTTGGAGCAGATACGGCGACTTCTCCCGCGCCAACCGATTGGTGTGGGGATGTGCGACTTGTTTGGTGGACATGGCGGAGCTGGAGGTTGGCGGCGAATTGCTTTCGGAAGTGGGCCGGCAGGAAGGCGCGGTCACGGCGAGGAAGCCGGCGAAAACAAACAGGGTAGCGAAACCGTCTTTTGGATTAGGCGACACCGCTCACCTTAACCCGGTCTGAGCCCGGAGCAAGGCGCAAACCGGGACACCCCGGTGCGTCTCACGGCTGATTCAAGAAGGAGCGCGGGCAGCCTGCCCGCGAGAGGTTTTCTGTCCGGATTCCTCGGAAACACACGGGCGCGGCTGCCCGCGCTCCTTTCCCGGCGAGAGAAGATTAAAGTGAGGGAGAAGCGCTCGCGCTCCCGAAGAGTTCGTTTTGGAGTGAAGCGTGCAAGGATTGTCGTTCATTCGTCGATTCGCGGTTAATCCAATGGTTCGGCCTTCCACTGATCGAACTCAGGACCGTACCTGACGAGTCCGCCCTCGCGCGGCAGAGATCCCGGCTGGAGTTCCAGAACCATGAACTCATCGGCTCGTTCCCGAAGGCTGCGCTCCGCATGGTTCTATTTCGTAAGCCCCAGAAATTCGCGGTGCGGTTCGTTGTCGGTATTCCACATCCGCAGGTCGCGATCTCTCTTTCCAAAATAAGCATCCTCAACCCGGAGGCTCTCCACGTGCCCATCGCAAAAGGCCATATTCAGCCGGCCTTGGTGCCGCGTTCGTCCCGTGGCTTTCACGGGCGACGACGGCGGGTGACTTCCCTGTTCGCGCGCCAGATCTCCGAACGTTTCATAAACGTCCAAAACGAACGAGAAGCGCTTGAAGCGTGGGTTTGGGAGTGGCTCTGCGCTTGCAATCCTCCGGCGTTCAGCCCAAAAGGATTCATGATCCGCTCAGGGCGTGTTTTGAGAATCACCACTGCTTGTAGCAACCGAGGTAACGAGGCTCTGAGTATTTCGGATTTCGGATTTCGGATTTCGGATTTGAAGAAGAGAGCCGCGGTACGTTGCGACGATTTTCAAAACACGCTCTCAGGACAGGCTCTCAGTTCGGTAGCGCTGTTCTTGACGGCCTTTGTTCTCCTTTCTGATTCCGCCTGCCTCGCCGCTGCGCCTAACGGCGAATGGCGAGACCGGTTCGATAACTATGCCGATTGGGCGATCTACCAGGGCGACAAAAAGGCCAACCAGTATTCCACACTGTCCCAAATCAATTCCACGAACGCGCATCGCCTCCAGGTCGCCTGGGAATACCGGCACGGCGATCCCAACGGGCCTTCCATGTACAGCAATCCGATCGTGATCGATGGCTTGCTCTATTTCACCACGCCGAAGGTCAACGCCGTCGCTCTGGATGCAGCCACTGGCAAAGAGGTGTGGATTTTCGAATCGGCCAGATACAATGCCGGGAACCGCGTTTTCCGCGGGCGCAATCGCGGCGTAGTTTATTGGGAGGACGCCCGGCGCGAGAAACGGCGCATCTTCAATTTCGTCAAGGACCGCGTCTATGCCATCGACGCGAAAACCGGCGCGCTCATTGAATCGTTCGGCGAAGGCGGCTTCATCGATTTGCGAAAGAACCTGCCCGTGGACCCGGCCAGAGCGTCGATCGAAGTCACCGCCCCGGGCATCATTTACCGCAACCTCCTGATTGTCGGCTCCCGCGTGCCGGAGGAAAACGATTCCACGCCCGGAGATGTTCGCGCTTACAACGCAGAGACCGGCGCCTTCGAATGGATTTTTCACACCGTTCCGCTCAAGGGCGAGTTCGGATACGACACCTGGCAATGGCAGGAAGGCGAGACCTACGGCGGCGCGAATCCTTGGGGCGGCTTTTCCCTCGATGAACAACGCGGCTGGGTGTTCTGTGCCACAGGCTGTGGTGCGGGAGATTTCATCTACGGCGGCACGCGCAAAGGTATGAATCTTTTCGCCAATTGCGTCCTGGCGCTCGATGCCAAAACGGGCCGCCGCCAGTGGCATTATCAGACGGTCCACCACGACATTTGGGATTACGACAACCCTCCCGCTCCCATTCTGGCCACCGTCCACATCGACGGCAAACGCCGCGACGTCGCCGTCCAACTCACCAAGATGGGCCTCACTTTCGTGTTGGATCGTGACACGGGCCAACCGGTGTTTCCGGTCGAAGAGCGTCCCGTTCCCGTTTCCAAAGTGCCTGGCGAAGAAGCCTGGCCGACTCAACCGTTTCCCTCGAAACCGCCGCCGCTCGTTCGGTTGGCCACGTTCGAGGCCGACCTCACCAACGTCACGCCCGAATCGCGCGCCTCCGCGCTGGAGCAGTTCAAGCAGCATGAAACGGGTTTCCTTTACACTCCGGCATCGCTCCGCGGCACCATCACGACTCCGGGCCACCAGGGCGGCGTCGAATGGGGTGGCGGCGCATTTGATCCGGCCACGGGCGTTCTTTACGTGAACGCGAACGAAGCGCCCACGATCAATCGGTTGAAACCGCTGGCCGAACTTGACCTGGCCACCGCCACGCCCGTTCAGCGAGGCGCAATGATCTACAACACGACCTGCACTCCGTGCCACGGTTTCAATCGCCAGGGCAACCCGCCGCTCTATCCTCCATTGAGCGACGTTCGCCTGCGCCTCAAGTCCGAGGAGATCCGAACCGTGCTTCGCTACGGGCGCGGAATCATGCCGTCGTTCGACCACTTTACCCCCGCGCAACTGGACGATCTTCTCGCTTACCTCGAAAGCAACGCCGAAGACGCGCAAGATGTGGCTTCGGTGGGTTCAAAAGGACGTTACGCCCAGATTGCGCCGTTCTTCGAGGATCCTTACGGCGCTCCAGCCATCTCGCCGCCCTGGGGAACGCTCAACGCGGTTGATCTCAACAAAGGCGAAATCCTGTGGAAAGTACCGCTCGGAGAGTATCCCCGGCTCGCGGCCAAAGGCATTCGCAACACCGGCGCAAAGAACTTTGGCGGACCGATTCTGACGGCGGGAGGCATTATCTTCATCGCCGCGACGCCCGATGAGAAAATCCGCGCCTTCGACAAATACACGGGCAAGGTTTTGTGGGAATACAAACTTCCCGCCGGCGGTTACGCCACGCCCAGCACTTACCAAATCAACGGCAAACAATACGTCGCCATCGCGGCCGGCGGCGGCGGCAAGCTCGGGACGAAATATGGCGATTCCATCCTGGCCTTCGCGCTGCCTGGCTTATGAGGGGAGAACGCTGGCGACACATACATCCCCGGAGTGGTTGACCAATTACCGACGGAACCTCGAAGAGATTCTGAAAAACCGCCGGTTCACGGACATCCCCAACATCGAGTTTGCGAACATCGACTTTCTGCCCGAACCGTTCGCCGTGTTTCAATACTACCGCTACGGCATTCGCCACCCTCACGTTGCCGACCGGAAGAAAAATCAGGCCCTGGTCATCGACTTTGGCGGCGGCACGCTGGACGTTTGCTCTGCATCGTGCATTTCCTCTTCCGGCAGCAAGTTGCACCGCCGCAGTTCGTCGGCGAGTTCTACCACCTGTGCGGAGGAGTATGGCAGCTCCAGCAATGGACGGAACCGGCGCTCGTCGCGAATCTGTCGTATCGCCTTTGCAGAAAGGAGGCACGCCTCCTTTGTCCGGCCTGAGTCCGCCAGGAAGGCCAATTCTTCAAGCACGCTGGGGAGGACGAGTTTGTCCGTATCAGGTAACCGAAGCGAGATAACGGCGACGGCGTCTAGCACATCGTCCACTTCACCCGCCAGATCGAGCAACACATTCGTGTCAACGGCCAGGCGCAGCGGTTTCACGTCCGTAGAGCAGTTCGGCGACGCGTTGTTGTGCATCCCGCAGTCTGTCCAGTTTCATCGGGGACCACACGCGCCACCGCGTGTCTCGACCGGCGCCTCGCCGGTCGAAATCGTCACGTCCTCTGTGACCATAATGATGGTTTCTTCGACGGCACACAGTGTTCGGCGAGGGCGCCGAACACTGCACGCGAGGCGCGTGCGCTCCCCACTTAAACGGAATCTCAATCGACATGCACAAACTCATTGCTGTTGAACAGTACGAGACAAAAATCGCTCAGACCCTGCTCGGCAATGAAACGGCGGGCGGATGCAAGCTCCGGCTCGGTCGTGTCACGCAGCAAAGCCAGCTTGTACGACTTTCTGATCTGAGCAATCGGATCGTCACCGGCCTCCCGGGTGAGCCGCCGCGCGAAGGCCTCTGCCGCTCGCGTCATGAATTCATTGTTTAACATCGCCAGCGCCTGCAACGGCGTTGTTGTCACCGTCCGACGCGGAATCGAGATCGACGGGTCGGCGCAGTCCAGCGAGAGGCTTCCGCGTTCCACCGCGATGCTTGCTGGTAGCAGGCCGAAGTGACGACGAGGCGGTGCAGTTTTTTCAGGCTCCAACGCTCGCGGATCAACTCGCCCGCCAGCCAGTCGAGCAACTCCGGATGCGAAGGCCGCGCTCCGTTCGCGCCCAGGTCGTTCGGAGTTTCGACCAGGCCGGTGCCGAAATGATAATGCCACAGGCGATTGACCACCACGCGAGCCAGCAGCGGATTCTTCGGATCGGTGATCCACTCGGCCAGCCTGACGCGGCGTTGCGCTTCCGGCGCGTCCGGCGGCAGGCCGAAATCCGCGGGCAGACCTTCCACCGCCGAAATGCCCCCCGGGCCGACGACTTCGCCAGGGCTTCGAAAGTCACCGCGATTCAGCATGCGAAAGAGCTGCGGCTGCTTCGGAACAATCGCGTTCACCGATCCGCTCTCCAGCCACCGCTGGCGCATCTCCAGGTGGGACACCTCAAAAACCAGCCGCCGATATTCCGAACGCCGTTCTTCCGGCAACCGGTCGAGGATCATGCCGTAAGGCGCGTGCGGTTTGGATTCGCGAGCTTTTGCGACCGCGGACTTGGTGTTCTCCCATTCCCTTCCTTTGCTGGCCAGATTCTCCCTCGCCTTCTCCAGTTCCTTCGCCAGTTTGGCCTGGTCGGAGTCGTTCGCGGCTTCCGCCTTCTTCTTAGTCTCGACAAGTTTGACCGCAGCGTCTTCCAAAGCATGGCTGGCCTTGGCTTCGGAAGCTGCGGCGGATTTGACAGCCTCGGCCCGAAGATCCGCTTCGACTTGCCTTCGGTGGACCCCTTCGATTGCGGATACACGCGGGCGAACTTTTTCGATTTCCGCGGCCAGTTCTCGATGCTTTTGCTGCGCTTCATTCCGAGCCTTCTCGGAAAGGAATTCACGCGCGCCCGGCCAGACGCCGCCCAGGGCCGCCGCAATCTGGTAATACTCCCTTTGCGGCACGGGATCGTACTTGTGGTCGTGACAGCGCGCGCATTCAATCGTCAGGCCGAGGAACGTTTGGCCGAGGCTGCCGACGAGGTCTTCCAACTGATCCTGCCGCGTTGCGGCCCGCATCGCCTCGGTGCCGGCGGTCGTGCCCGATAGATCGTATGGACCAGTGACAAGGTAACCAGTGGCAACCACGGCTCCGGGATCGTCCGGTTTGAGAACGTCGCCAGCCAATTGCAGCCGCACGAATTCCGGGTAAGGCAAGTCGTCATTGAACGCTTGAATGACCCAATCCCGATACGGCCAGGCGTGGGGCCGCAGCGTATTCCGCTCGAATCCATCGCTTTCCGCAAAGCGAACCACGTCCAGCCAATGCCGCGCCCAGCGCTCGCCGAAATGAGGCGAAACCAGAAGGCGGTCCACGACTTTCTCGTAAGCGCGCGGCGAATCGTCATTCAGAAAATCTTGAAGTTCCTCCGGCGTGGGCGGAAGGCCGATCAGGTCAAACGTCACGCGGCGGAGCAAGGTCCTCCGATCGGCGCGCGCGGATGGCGCCAAACCTTCGGCTTCATGCCGGGGCAAAACGAAGCGGTCGAGGGCATTGATCGGCCAATCGCTTCGGACCACGGCTGGAGGCTGCGGGTCGGTCAGCTTGCGCAGCGCCCACGACTGGTTGCGCGAGCGTGGCTCCGAAGTCCTGTCCGCGCTGGACGATCCTGCAGATGCGGTCAAGTCAGCACTTGCAACGAGGCCGCAGAAAAACCCGAGGGCCGCGCGCAGCAGCCGCGCCAGGCCAAACTTGGAACTGCCGTGGTTCATTCAGCGTCCATTTGGGATCACGTTCTCTGTAACACGTGAGCCATCTCTATGCAGCAGAAAACAGACTCTAACCTCGGATGGACCCGGATGGACCGGC
>Ga0194132_10002796_pt1 | contig 32056 bp, 27 predicted proteins | sample TA2KigOf80mmetaG_FD_148612 | JGI IMG/M metagenome (GOLD analysis project Ga0194132, IMG submission 148612) | Freshwater microbial communities from Lake Tanganyika, Tanzania - TA2015054 Kigoma Offshore 80m | ecosystem: Environmental > Aquatic > Freshwater > Lake | place: Tanzania: Lake... | reverse complement strand
CGTTCCAGGGTCCGCCGCGCGACGGGCCGGCGAGGCTCCCCGGCCTCGACGTCGCCTCCGCGCCGCCCGCGGCCGAGCCCTCGCTTGCGACCGCCGATGCGCCCCCGCTCGGTGTCGCCCGCGCGCAACTGCACGAGACCTACATCGTCGCCCAGACCGTCGACGGGCTCGTCATCGTCGATCAGCATGCCGCGCACGAGCGCCTCGTCTATGAGCGGATCAAGGCCGCGCTCCTCGAAGGCGGTGTCGCGCGCCAGGGTCTTCTCGTTCCCGAGGTCGTCGAGCTCGATCCCGATGCCGCCGGACGTGTCCTCGCGCGCGCCGCTGAGCTCGCCGAGCTCGGCCTCGTCATCGAGCCGTTCGGCACCGGCGCGGTTCTCGTCCGCGAGGTGCCGGCGCTGCTCGGCCGGACGGATGCCGCCGGGCTCGTGCGCGACCTCGCCGACGAGCTCGCGGCGCTCGGCGACGGGCTCGCGCTCAAGGATCGGCTGGAGGCCGTGTGCGGCTCGATGGCGTGTCACGGCAGCGTTCGCGCCGGGCGCCGTCTCGCGCCCGCCGAGATGGACGCGTTGCTGCGCCAGATGGAGGCGACGCCCCATTCCGGCCAGTGCACGCATGGCCGCCCGACTTACATCGAGCTCAAGCTCGCCGACATCGAGCACCTGTTCGGCCGTCGCGGCTAGGCGTCCGCCGCGCCCTTTCCCTTCAGGAACACGATGCGGGCGGCGCCATAGCGGCGCTCGTCGCCGATCGCGAATCTGGGCGGTGGCTTGAACGGTTCGGCGGCCGACAGCTCGACGACGACGAGCGCGCCGTCGGCAATCCAGCCCGCGCGCGCGAGCGCGGTGATCGCGGCCGGGCCGAGGCCGCTACGATAAGGCGGGTCGAGGAACACGAGATCGGCGGCCGCGCGCGCCCGCGGCGGATGCGTGCAGTCGCCGGCGATGATCTCGACCCCGTCGGCGCCGAGCTTCCGCGCGTTGGCGCGGCAGAGCGCGAGCGCGTTGCGATCGTGTTCCATCAGGATGACGCGCGCCGCGCCGCGCGAGATCGCCTCGAGCCCGATCGCGCCGGTGCCGGCGAAGCCGTCGAGCACGACGAGCGCCTCGAGCGGTCGGTCGAGCGCACCATGCGTCAGGATGTTGAACACCGCCTCGCGCACGCGGTCGGCGGTCGGTCGGATCCCGGCGCCCGCAGGCGCCGCGATCGCGCGGCCCCGGAGCCTACCGCCGACGATGCGCATCGGCGTGGCCGCGCGACGGGCGCGGGCGCAAAGGTGCGGGCCGCGGCGCGCCGAGCTGCTCGGCGAGGACCTTGCCCGGGACCTCGGCGACCGCATTCTTCGGGAGCTGGCCGAGCTGGAACGGGCCGTAGGCGAGGCGGATCAGTCGGTTCACCGTGAGCCCGACATGATCGAGCGCACGCCGGACCTCGCGGTTCTTGCCCTCGGCGAGCGAGACGGTCAGCCAAATGTTGTCGCCCTGGCGGCGGTCGATCGCGAGGCGGATCGGGCCGTAGCGCACGCCCTCGACCGTGATGCCGGCACCGAGTGCCGCGATCGCAGCATCGTCGATCGCGCCGAACGCCCGCACGCGATAGCGCCGTACCCAGCCATTGGCCGGATGCTCGAGCTTGCGCGCGAGGGCGCCGTCATTGGTGAGGAGGAGGAGCCCCTCGGACGCGAGATCGAGCCGGCCGATCGAGACGACACGCGGCAGGTCCGGCGGCAGGCGGTCGAACACGGTCGGGCGGCCCGCGGGATCGCGGTGGGTGCAGATCAGCCCGCGCGGCTTGTGGTAGCGCCAGAGCCGCGGCCGCTCGGCGAGCGCGAGCGGCTTGCCGTCGACGCGGATGGTGGCGGGATCGGCGACGAGGGCCGCGGGCGTTGCGATCCGCTTGCCGGCGACCGCGACGCGGCCGTCGGCGATCCACTGCTCGGCCTCGCGGCGCGAGCAGAGACCCGCGCGGGCGATCAGCTTGGCGACCCGTTCGCCGCGCTCGGCCGGTTCCTCGCTCACGCGCCCGCGCCCCTCAGCGCGCGGCGGCGGTCAGCGCCGTGAACAGCTTGCGGTCGCCGGGATCGATCGCGTATTCGGGGTGCCACTGCACGCCGATCACGAACCGCCGGCCGGTCGCCTCGATCCCTTCGATGACCCCGTCGGGCGCGACCGCATTGACCACGACGCCGGCCGGGACGTCGCGGACGGCCTGGTGATGGGCGCTATTGATGTGCATCTCCGCCCGCCCCGTGACGCGGTGGAGGAGCGTGCCGGCGGCGACGGCGACGCTGTGGCCGGGTTCGGTCCTCGGGTTCGGCTGCTCGTGCGCGAGCGCGCCCGGAATCTCGTCCGGGATGTGCTGAATGAGCGTGCCGCCGAGGACGACGTTGAGAAGCTGTTCGCCGCCGCAGATGCCGAGGACCGGCATGTCGCGCTCGATGGCGCCCCGCGTGATCGCGAACTCGAATGCGGTGCGCCGGTCCTTGGTCGAGACCGTCGGATGGCGCGCCGCGGCGCCGAACAGCGCCGGATCGACGTCGAACGCGCCGCCGGTGATGATCAGCGCGTCGATGGTCGCGAGATAGTCGGCCGCGCGTTCCGGCTCGTGCGGGAGGAGGACCGGAAGTCCACCCGCCGCCGCGACCATGGCGGCGTAGTTCTCGCGGAGCGCGTACCAGGGGAGCTTCGAGTACCCCCCGGCGGGCTCCCAGTCGAGCGTGATGCCAACGACGGGAAGGCTCATCTCGCACCTCGCGCCATGGCCGCCTCGAGCGCCCGGCGTTCCTCGATCCAGAGCGCGCCGTAGGTCACGTCCATCCACTCGGGAAACCACGGCCCGCCTCGGGTGTAGTGTACCACGTTGGGCGGGCCGTCGGCCGGCGGTGTCGACCAGCCCTCGAGCCAGTTCCAGGTCTCGGGCACGGCGCCGATCTGCGCATCGTCGAGCCATTGGAAGCGGTGCAGGAACGAGCCCGTCTCTCGGTTGGCGACCGCGACGGTGAGCGCGCGGTTCGCCGGGTGGCCGCAATTATAGAGGACCAGGCTCGACCAGTTCTTGCGCGGATAGAGCGTCTGCTGTCGCCCGTCCATCTTGATGTGCTCGGACGGGCGGTGGTCGTGGTGGACGCACATCACGGCATAGCGGTCGTCGACGCAGGCGATCAGCGATCCGATATCGGCGAGCCACAGAAAGTCGCAGTCGCAGTAGATCGCCCAGCCGCTATAGCCCGCGAGCGCGGGCACCAGGAAGCGGGTGTAGGTGAACTCAGTCGAGGCGAGCGGGTCGACCGGGCGGTCATAGAGCCCGCGCGCGCGGAGCGCCGCCTGGTTCAACGGAACGACGGCGACCGGCACCGTCGCGCGCCGCTCGATCGAGAAGCGGCACACCTCGTAGGCGATCTCCTCGCGGCTGTCCCAGCCGACATAGACGGGAAACGGGGCGGCGCTCATCGCATCATCCGAAGACCGGCCGTTTGTGCCCGAAGGCCCTCATCCTTGTCCAGAGTCGCGAGCGCCGAGCGCGGCCGCCAGATCGTCGCGGAGGGCGGCGAGAGCCGCGTCCCAGCTCCCGTCGAGCGCCTGGCGATAGACCGGCGAGCCGGGAAACCACGGGCTTTCGCGCCCCGCGGCCATCCAGCGGAACTCGGGTGGCCGCGGCACGAGGACGTGGCACGGGCGGCCCCGCGCGACGCGGAAGTGGACGTTGGTGTTGCTGACGCCGACCAGCGCATCGAGCCGGCCGACCAGGGCGAGCATCGCCTCGAGATCGGCATTGAGCCCGGAGAGATCGAGCACCGGGCGTCCGACGAGGGCCGCGAAACGCACGATCTCCGCCGGATCGGGGTCGCGCTGCAGGATCACCATGGTCGCGGGCAGATCGGCGAGCGCGTGCGCCAGCGCCTCGAGCGGGACCGCCTTGTGGAGGAGTCTGCCGCGCGCCTCGGTTCCGGCGCGCCAGGCGACACCGATGCGCAAGGGGGGTCCGGCGGCGTCCAGCCGGTCCGCGACCGCGCGGTCGCACGCGGCCTCCGGCGGGATCGGGAACGCGGGCGGGATGTCGTCGACCGACGCCATGGCGAGCGCGAGCGGCAGATCGCCGACCGACAGCCGGTAGTCGAACGCACCGGCGCCATCGTCGGCGATCCTATTGGCGATGCCCGCCCGCGTTAGCATCGCGGCGAGCCGAGGATCCGGCCAATAGGTCACGTGCGCACCACGCGCACGCAGGCGCGCGACGAAGCGGAGAAAGAAGAGCTCGTCGCCGAGGCCCTGATCGTGGCGGATCAGGATGCGGCGCCGGGACAGATCGTCGGGCAATGGGCGTTGATGCGCGCCGGCGCGGTGGCGGCGCATGCTCTCGCGCGCGGCATAGCCTTGCCATCCGCGGTCGAAGCGCCCACGCGCGAGATCGAGGAGCGCGCGCGCGAAACGCGCCTTGTCGTGAATGGGAGCCTGCGCGATCGCGCGCGAATAGTCGTCGGCGGCGTCGTCGAGCCGGTCCGCCTGCTTGTTGGCGTGACCGCGATTGATCCAGAGTGAAACATCGACCGCGTCGACGGCGTGCGCGCGATCGTAGCAGGCGACCGCCTGGAGCGGGCGGTCGAGCGCGCAGAGCGTGTTGCCGAGATTGATCCAGGCATCGGCGAGATCGGGCCGCTTGGCGATCGCGAGGCGGAAGGCGCGCTCGGCGTCGGCCGGCCGTCCGCAATCGAACAGCGCCGCGCCGTAGACGTTCTGGGCTGCCGCATCGAGCGGCGAAAGCCGACGGGCGCGCTCGAAAAGGGCGACGCTCTCGGCCGCGCCCGCGGCCCGATGCAGAAGGGTCGCGAGGTCGTTCAACGCCGCGATGCACTCGGGTGCGAGCGCGACGGACCTGCGCAAGGCCGCCTCGGCTCCGTCGCGGTCGCCCCCATCGTCGAGCGCGAGGCCGAGGCCGTGCCATGCCTCGGCGTCGTCGGGAGCGAGCGCGATCGCCGCGCGGAACGCAGAGGCCGCCTCGGCCGGTCGTCCGCGCTCCGCGAGCACCTGTCCGAGCGTGCGGTGGGCGGTGGCGAGATCGGGCCCGCGCGCGGTCGCGGCGACGAGCATCGCCTCGGCCTCGTCGAGGCGGCCGGCGGCGAAATAGGCGATGCCGAGATTGGTCTCGACGCCGGCATTGTCTCGATCGACCCATCGCGCGGCGGAGAGCCAGCGGATCGCCTCCGCGACGCGACCCTGGTTGAGCGCCGCGACGCCGCGGAGCTCGAGCACGTGTGGGTCGTCGGGCACGAGCACGTGCGCATCGGCCGCGAGATCGGCCGCCGTCACCGGATCGCCGGCGCGGAGCGCGGCCACGGCGCGCGCAATCAGCGCATCGACCGTCGGCGCGCGCTCGGCATTCCGGTTCCAGCGGCCCTTCCGTGTCACCACGCCGACCATCCGTCCTCGACAGGCGGGCAGCATAGGTCTTGCGATGATTACGAGTTGTTAATCGGCCATCGGCGCGCCCGCGAGTGCGGCCATCGCGGTCGACCAGTCGCCGTCCGCCGTCTGGCGGAAGAGGCGGGTGCCGGGAAACCAGGGGCTCTCCTCGCCCCTCGCCATCCAGCGGAATTCGGGCGGGCTCGGCAACAGGACGTAGGACGAACGTCCGCGGGCGGCGCGGAGATGCACGTTCGTGTTGCTCACCGCGACATAGCGGTCGAGGAGGCCGACGAGCGCGAGCATCGCCTCGAGATCATCGTTGACGGCGGAGAAGTCGTGAACGGGCCGGCCGACCGCGGCGGCGAGCGCGTCGATGTCGCCCGGTGCCGGCAAACGCTGGAGCGCGATCAGCGTCGCGGTCGTCGCCGAGAGCGCGCGTGCGAGCGCATCGCGCGGGACCTCCTTGTAGAGTGTCGCCTCTCTATCGGGCGTGCCGGCGCGCCAGGTGAGACCGACATAGGGCGGCGGACCGGCCGCGGCGAGCCGTTCGCGCATCGCCTCGACCGCCGCGGCGAGCGGCGCGAGCGCGATCGAGGGTGGCGGCGCGTCGGCGTCGGTCATGCCGAGGAGGAATGGGAGATCGCCGACCGCGAGGAGGAGCTCGGCGCCAGCGTCGGGCGCGCTGGTGTCGGGCGCGTCGGCTGCGACGACCGCATCGGCGATGCCGCTCCGCGCGAGCATCGGCACGAGCCGCGGGTCGCCACGATAGGTGACATGCGCGCCGCGCGCGCGGAGCGCGGGCACGAAGCGGAGGAAAAAGATCTCGTCGCCGAGGCCCTGGTCGCGCTCGATGCGAAGCCTCCGACCGTCGAGCCGGTCCGGCAGCACGTCGCGGTGGAAGCGTGCGGCCGCCGCCCCGATCGCGCCGCGCGCGCGGTAGTCGCGAAAGCCCTCGCCGTAGCGTCCCGCGAGGAGGAGGGCGAGCGCGCGGCAGAAGCGGGCATCGGTGTGGCCGGGATCGAGCGCGAGTGCCGCATCGGCAGCCGCGATCGCCGCATCGTTCTCGGTCGCGGCACGGAGCGCGCGGGCGAGGTTGGCGTGGTGATCGGCCGATCGCGGCTCGAGCGCGGCCACGCGGCGGAGAGGCGCCAGCGCCGCCGCCGGCCGGCCGAGCGCGACGCGTGCGTTGCCGAGATTGACGAGCGCCGGGATGTGATCGGGCGCGGTCGCGAGCGCGCTCTCGCAATAGGTCGCGGCGCGATCGAAAGCACCGCGACGGCGGGCAATCTCGGCCGCGGCGACGAGCGCTTCGGGGAGCGCCGGCGCGTTGCGGAGCGCGGCTTCGAGATGACGCTCGGCCTCGTCGAGACGCTCGACGTCGCCGAGTGTCGCGGCGAGAAGCGCGCGGGCGCGCGGTTCGTCCGGCAGGGCCTCGACGAGCGGCACGAGGACGGCGATCGCCTCGTCGAGACGGCCCTCACAGCGGAGCGCGAGGGCGAGATTGTACGAGGCCGGCGCGAAACGCGGCGCCGCGGCGCGCGCGCGGCGGAACGCCTCGATCGCGCCCGTCGGATCGCCGGATGCGGCGCGCACGAGGCCGAGGCCGTTCAGCGCGGGCGCGTGGTCGGGCTGCAGGGCGACGAGACGCTCGAACCACGGCACGGCTTTGACCGCCTGTCCGGCCCGAGCCAACGCGCTGCCGAGGCCGTAGAGCGCGTCGGGGAGCCGGATGTCGAGATCGAGCGCGCGCCGAAACGCGCCGATCGCGCCCTCGGTGTCGCCATGCTCGAGGAGCGCGGTGCCGAGATTGGCGCGGAGCCGTGCGTCGCGCCCGAGGCGCCCGACGGCGCGGCGAAGCGTGTCGACGGCCTCCCCGGTCCGACCCCTGTGCAATGCGACTAGACCGAGGAGGTGGAGGGCATCGCCGTTCTCGGGCTCGACCAGGAGTATCTGCCGGCAATCGGCCTCCGCCTCGTCGAGGCGTCCGGCGCCGAACGCCTGCGCCGCGGTCTCTATTGTCGCGCGCATCGATCCTCAGCCGCGCCGGAGATCGGCCGACAGCCGATCGAGCGCGGGCCACCAGCCGCGATCGACCGTCTCGCGATAGAGCGCGCAGTCGGGAAACCACGGCGAGGTCGCGCCCGCATCCATCCAGCGATATTCCGCCGGATGCGGCACCAGCACGCGGCTCGCGCGGCCGAGTGCGGCGCGAAGATGGACGTTGGTGTTGCTCACCGCGACATAGTCGTCGATTACGGCGAGGGCGGCGAGCATGTCGGCGAGGTCGTCGTTGAGGGCGGTTAGGTCGAGGACCGGCCGCCCGAGCCCCGCCGCGAATGCGGCGAGCTCGCCCTCGCCCGGCGCGCGCTGAAGGACAACGACGTTTGCCTCCGTCGTCGCGAGCGCGGCGGCGATGCCTTCGCGCGGGCCGATCTTGGACAATCGGTTGCGCCGCTGGATTCCGGCGCGCCAGGTGACGCCGATCGCCGGGCCGGGCCCGAGCGCGGCGATCTGCGCGCGCGCGCGCGCGAGCCGTTCCGGATCGGGCGCGAGCCGGATCGAGGGCGGCACATCGGCCGACGCGGCATGGCCGAGAAGTGCCGGCAGATCGCCGATCGAGAGCACGGCATCGATCGCCTCCGGCGTCTCGTCCGCGCCGACCAGCCGGTCGATGAACGGGAGGCCGGCGAGAAGGGGAGCGATCTTCGGATCGGCGCGATAGGCGATCCAGGCGCCGCGTTCCTTGAGCGTCGCGACGAAGCGAAGAAAGAAGATCTCGTCGCCGAGGCCCTGGTCGCGGAGCACGAGAAGGCGCTGGCCGCCGAGATCGGCGCCGAGCGGGGCGCGCGCGAGCGTGACCCGCTTGTCGCGCACCGTCGCGCGCGCGAGATAGTCGGCCCAGCCGGCGGCGAAATCACCGGCGGCGAGCCGCATGAGCGCGCGGTTCGCCCGCGCACTGTCGAGGTCGGGCCGGAGCGCGAGGGCGGCATCGAACTCCTGCCACGCCTCTGCCGCGCGGCCGAGCTCCTTGAGGACATTGGCGCGGTCGCCATGGAGCATCGCATCCGCAGGCGCGGCAGCGATCGCCGCGGCGAGGAGCGCTTCGGCCTCGTCCGGCCGATCGAGGTCCTTGCAGCAGAGCGCGAGCGCATGGAGCGCGGCGACGTCATCGGGCGCGGCGTCGATCGCGGCGCGGAGGTGGCGCTCGGCGTCCGCCGGCCGGTCGCGTTCGCGGAGCAGAAGGCCGAGATGGCGGCGCGCATCGACGAGATCGGGATCGAGCGCGACGGCACGCTCGAGCGCGGCGATCGCCTCGTCGAGGTCGCCGGCCTGGATCAGCGCGTTGGCGAGATTGTGATGGACGCGCGCCGATGTGGGCTCGGCGGCGGCGGCGGCGCGGAAATGCGGGATCGACTCCGCGGCCCGGCCGAGTTTCACCAGCATTTGGCCGGCGCCGGTGCGCGCCGCCGCGCTCTCCGCATCGATGGCCAAGGCGCGCCGGTAGGCGACGAGCGCGTCCTCGGATGCGCCGGTCGCATCGAGCGCGTTGCCGAGATTGACCAGCGCCTCGCCGTAGCGGGGGTCGAGCGCAACCGCGCGCCGGTAATGCGCAATCGCCTCTGCGTGGCGTCCTTGGGTGCGGAGCGCGACGCCGAGATTGTTGTGGTAGAGCGGCACGCGCGCATCGATCGCGATCGCGCGCCCGATAAGGCTTTCGGCATCAGCGGGGCGGCCGGCCTGCTGGGCGACGACGCCGAGGAGATGGAGTGCGTCGGGCTGGCTTGGATCGGCATCGAGCACGCGGCGATAGAGCCGCTCCGCCTCGCCGATCCGGCCGCGGCGATGATGGGCGACGGCCTCCTCAAGCAGGCGCGCGAGCGCGGGCGCGGTCGGTCGCGGTCGGTCGGCCATCGCGCGGTGGCCGGACCCTATGACCGGCTCAGGAACGGGCGGATCGCGGCGCGAAACGCCGCGCGCACGCCGGGACCGTGGATCAGCTCGTAGTCCTGCGGCGGCGGATCGCCGGCCACCACCTTGAGGGTCGCGAATACCGGACCGGGTACCGACAGGACCTCGGGCAGCTCGGCCGCGAAGCGGTTGAGGCCGTCGAACTCGTAGACCTTCGCGAAGCCGGCGGCCCGCGCCATGCCGGCGAAGCTCACCCGGCCCTGGCCGGGGATGGGATGGCTGCCGTTCGCCTCGTAGCAGCCGTTCTCGACCACAAAATGGACGAGATTCCTGGGCGCCGCGTTGGCGATCGTTACCAACGTGCCGAGATTCATCAGAAGGCTGCCGTCGCCGTCGAGGACGATCACTTTGTGGTCCGGCATGCCGAGCGCGAGGCCGAGGCCGTGCGAGGAGGCCTGGCCCATCACGCCGACGCTGACGAAGTTGAGCGGGCTCCGCGCCGCCTTCATCCACTCGAAGGCGGATGTGTAGGTCGAGACGACCACCGCGTCGCCGCGGAGCTCGGCGAGGGTGCGGAAGGCTTCGTCGCGCCGCATCATGGCCGCACCGTCCGTCCGATCATCGCGACCAGCGGGCGCGAGGTCGCATAGGCGCGCTCGATCGCCGGCGCAAGACGCGCGACGTCCTCCGAGCCCTCGATGCAGAAATAATCGATACCCATGGCCGCGCAGATCGGCTCCATGATGCGGACGCCGAAGCGCGCCGACTGCGCCGGCGGTCGGTCCGGCTCCTTCTGCAGGAGCCCGACCACCATGCAGATGGGCAGGCCGTATTCGACAGCGATGCCGCGGATCGCGTTCATCGAATCGAGAAATCCGGTGTGCTGCATCAGGAGGACGGCGCGGACGTCGCAGTAGGAGAGACCGGCGCAGATCGACACACCCTCGTCCTCCTTGGACAGGCGGACCAGCTTGAGGCTGGTGTCCTTCGAGAGCGGCCACAGGAGGCCGGCGCTCGTCGTGATGTCGGGAAGCGCCGCGACATGGGTGACGCCCGCAGCCTTGATCGCGGCGATGATCTCGCTGCCGCGCGGACCTTCGAGCCCGGGCATCGGTGTCTCCTGTTCCAGTATCCGCCAAAGCCTATCGCAACCGGCGACCGGGGTCACGCCGGCTTGACGCGCGGGGACGGTGGGCCGAAGCTTCGCCGATGGCCGACATGTCGAGCTTCATGGAAATCGCGCTCGCCGAGGCCGAGGCGGCGGCGCGGCGCGGCGAGGTGCCGGTCGGCGCGGTCGTGGTCGACGGCATGACGGGCGCGATCCTCGCCCGTGCCGGCAACAGGACCGAGGCGCTCGCCGATCCGACTGCACACGCCGAGATGCTCGCGCTCCGCGCCGCGGCGGCGCTGCGCGGCGTGCCGCGGCTGCCCGGTTGCGACCTCTACGTGACGCTCGAGCCCTGCCCGATGTGCGCCCAGGCGATGTCCTTCTTTCGCATTCGCCGGCTCTATTTCGGCGCATCCGACCCCAAGGGCGGCGGGGTGATCCACGGCCCCCGCATCTTCGCCTCGACCTCGTGCCATCACCGGCCCGAGGTCTATGACGGGATCGGCGCCGCGCGCGCAAGCGAGCTCCTGCGCGCGTTCTTCGCCCGCCGCCGCTCCAGCGAAGGCGGCGAGACGGATTAACCCTCCCTCAATTCTTCTATCCTAGGACTTCGATCATATACAGCACCCTCCGATCGTGGTCCCCGGACGAACGGTCGCGACGATCGGATCGTGTTGTTCGCCGACACGCTCTGTCCGATCGGGGGAACTCCCAACATGCCCCCATCACACGCCGCAACTGGCTCGCGCCGCTACAGCAACCGGGTCAAGCAGTCGCTCCTCGGCATCACCGTCGTGATCGGGACGATCGCCGTCGCGCTCGCCGGGCTCGAGATCGCCAGCGCCATGTCGAAGAGCCAGCGCGCCTCACGCATCGAGGCCGTCAACGCGACGACCAACCACCTTCTCGATGCTGCGGGCTCCTGGGCGGTCGAGCGTGGCTTGACCAATACGGCGGCGCATGCGTCGTCACCGGTTTCCGCCGAGGTGCAGGTCCAGATCCGCGCCCGGCGCGAAAAAGCCGACAAGGCCTTCGATGCCGCGATCGCCGAGCTCGGTGAGATCGGGCCGTTCGCGGAGAAGGACCGTCTCATCCAGGAGACCGAGCAGGCGGTCGCCGCCTGGCGGGCGCTTCGCCGCGATCTCGACGCGGCGCTCGCGAAGCCCGCGGCGGAACGTGATCCGGAATTGGCGCGCCGCCTGGTGCCGATCGCGACCACCGCGATCATGAAGAGCCAGGAGCTCCGCGCCGCGCTCGCTCGCGTCGCGGCCGACCTCGAAGGGCTCGTCGCCAGTCTCTCGGCGCTCAAGCACTTCGCCTGGGTCGCCGCGGAATATGCGGGCCGCGAGCGGGCCGCGGTCGCCGGCGTGATCGGCGCCAACCGACCGATCGAGCCGGGCCTTGCGCAGACCCTCGCGGACGGTCGCGGCCGGATCGAGCTCGCGTGGTCGGAGGTGAAGATGATCGCGGCCGGTGCGACGACACCGGCGCCGATCAGGGCCGCCGTCGCCGATGCCGATCGCGCCTATTTCGGCGAGTTCAGCCGGTTGCGCGAGGGCGTGCTCAAGGCGGGCCTCGCCGGCGATCCCTATCCGGTCGCCGGTCAACAGTGGTTTGCGGCCGCCACGACCGGGATCGATTCGCTCCTCAAGGTCGGCGACGTCGCGGCGGACGAGACCAAGGCCTATGCGTCCTCGATGCAGTCGCATGCCGAATTCACCATGACCTTAGAGATCATGGTCCTTCTGGTGATCCTCGCAATCGCGGGATTCGCGTTCTGGGTGACGACGGTGCGCGTCACCAAGCCGCTCGCGCGCATGACCTCGGCCATGGGAACCCTCGCCCAGGGCGACAAGACCGTGGCGATCCCCGGCCTCGACAGGAACGACGAGATCGGCGCCATGGCCGCGGCGGTCGGTGTGTTCAAGGAGAGTATGCTCGAGAACGACCGGCTTCAGGCCGAGCAGCGCGCGGCGGAGGAACATGCGCGGGAGGAGGAGAAGCGCCGCGAGGAGGAGAAGCGCCTCGCCGAGGAACGCGCCGCGGCCGAGCGCCGCCAGTCGATGCTCGCGCTCGCCGACGGGTTCGAGCAGCGGATCGGCGGCGTCATCCAGTCGGTGTCGTCCTTGGCCTCGCAGATGGAGAGCGCCGCCCAGACTCTATCGGCGATCGCCGAGGAGACCTCGCGCCAATCGACCGGCGTCGCCGCCGCGGCCGAGCAGGCGACCAACAACGTGCAGAAGGTCGCGGCCTCGGCCGAGGAGCTCTCCGCCTCGATCCGCGAGATCAGCGCACGGGTCTCCGAGAGCACGCGGATCACCGCGACCGCGATGAACGATGCGGCCACGACCAACCAGCGCGTCAAGAAGCTGAGCGAATCGGCGCAGCGCATCGGCGAGGTGGTCGGGCTGATCACCGAGATCGCGAGCCAGACCAACCTTCTCGCGCTCAACGCCACGATCGAGGCCGCGCGCGCCGGCGAGGCCGGCAAGGGCTTCGCCGTCGTCGTCTCCGAGGTCAAGTCGCTCGCCAACCAGACCGCCAAGGCGACCGGCGAGATCTCGGCGCAGATCGCCGACATCCAGACCGCGACCCGGGAGGCCGTGACCGCGATCGAATCGATCGCCGGCACGATCGGCTCGATCAACGAGGTCACCGCGTCTGTCGCCTCGGCGGTCGAGGAGCAGACCGCGGCGACCAGGGAGATCGCCCAGAACGTCACCCAGGCCGCGCAAGGCACCCAGGACGTCTCGTCCAACATCGCCGGCGTGTCGCAGGCCTCCGAGCAGACCGGCACCGCCTTGAACGACGTGCTCGGTGCCGCGCGCGGCCTGACGAGCGAGGCGGATGCGCTCAAGACCGCGGTCGGCGGCTTCCTCGCCGAGGTGCGGGCAGCCTGAGCGAAAAATCGAACGGCGGCCCTCGGGCCGCCGTTCCTTCGTTCCGCGATCGGGTCTCGATCAGCGGCCCTTCTTGGGCCTCTTGAAGCCGTACTCCTCCCACCGCTTGTCGACGAGCGCCCAGTCTTCCTTGTGCGGCATGACGGTGTCGGGATAGCGCTTGCCGCCGTACTGCTCCTCCTCGTCGAAGTCGAGGTTCATGGTCGCGTCGATCAGAACCCGCGCCCACTTGCCGGTGCCGTATTTGATCGTGTCGCGGTATTTGAGCCGCGTCGAGGGATCGAGCGAGGAGCCGAACGTGCCCGGGAAGATCACGATGTCGTCCTCGGCGGCATTGACGCGATAGGCGAAGGCCCAGTCGACCGAGGCGTAGTCGTGAATGTCGATGTCGTCGTCGACGACCCAGATGTGCTTGTAGCGGAGGTGCGAGGAGTTGGACCCCCAGATCGCCGCCGCCGCCTGCTTGGCCTGGCCGCGATAGGTCTGCTTGAGCTGGATGAACAGCGTCGTGCCGTTGTTGGCGGCCGGGCAATGGACGTCGGTGACACCCGGCACGCCGGCGCGCTCGAGCACGTTCCACGCCACGGCGGCGCGCTGGATCGAGCTCACCACCGAGTTCTCGTTGTACATCTTGGGCATCGTGCCCTCGAGCGTGCCGCGGTGGATGCAGCCGTTGCGGTAGGTGACGCAGGTGATCTTGGTCGAGTGCTTCTTGCCCTGGTCGCCACCGAAATAGCCGGTGTACTCGCCGAACGGACCCTCTTCCTCGTAGGTCGCGGGATCGGGATCGATATAGCCCTCGATCACCATCTCGGCCGAGGCCGGCACCATGAGGTCGACCGTCTCGCATTTCACGAGCTCGACCGGCTTGCCGAGGATGGCGCCCATCACCTCGTACTCGGAGACGCCCGTCGGAATCGGCGCCGAGGCGGCATAGGGCAGCGCCGGCTCCCAGCCGATCACGTGCGCGACCGGCATCTTCTGGCCGCGCGCGGCCCATTTCTGGAAATGGAGGCCCCAGTGCTGGGCGCGCCACAGGAGGACCGGCAGCGTGTCGCCCTTGGCGCCGATCATGCCGCGATAGATGCCGAGATTGTGGACGCCGGTGTCGGGGTCCTTGGTGATCGTCGCCTGGTAGGTGTTGATGTAGCGCCCGCCGTCCTGGCGATGCCATTTCGGGATCGGGAAATTGAACAGGTTGATGTCCTTGCCCTTCAGGATGTTCTCCTTCACCGGGCCGGACTTCACCTCGGTCGGGTTGACGCGCTGGTTGAAGTAGTGCCGGGTCGCGGTGACGAGGTCGGTCACGCCGGCATCGCGCGGCAGCCCGAGCATCATCGCGATGCGCGAATAGTTGGAGAGCCCGCCGGTGAAGACCTGCGAGGACGGCGCGCCCTTGTGGTTGTAGCCCTTGAGATTCTTGAACAGGAGCGCCGGTCCGTCGCCCTGGCCGAAGGTGCGGCGCGCGATCGTGCCGAGCTCGCAGTCCCAGTCGACCTCGACGTCGATCTCGTGGAGCTCGCCCGCCTCGCGGAGCGCCTCGATCCAGCCGCGCAGGTCGCCGAAGGCGCGCGGACGGATCAGGTTGTTGATCTCACCAAGCCGGTCCAAGGACTGTCTCCTCTGCGAGAGGGATGGAAACGAAGGGCCGTTCAGGCTGCGCGCTTGTGACCGGCCGCGGGTGCGGCCGTCAACCGGCTTTCCGGCATGGACGCCGGCACAAGCTGCATGGCTCGCGCGCGCCTATTTCTTGAAGCCGAACTCGGCCCAGCGGGCCCGCACGGCAGCCTGATCGGCCTCGGTCGGCGCGACCGTCGGGGGATAGCGCTTGCCGTCGAGGTCGGGATCGGGCTCGTAGTCGAGATTGATCGTCGCGTCGATCAGGACACGCGCCCACTTGCCGGTGCCGAAGCGCAGCGGATCGCGGTCGCGCCGACGTGTCGAGGGATCGAGCCCGGCGCCGAAATTGGCCGGATAGATCAGGACGTCGCCCTCGCCCGCGTTGACGCGCCACGCGAACGCCCAGTCGACGGCGGCGTAGTCGTGGATGTCGATGTCGTCGTCGACGACCCAGACGTGCTTGTAGCGGACATGCGCCGCCGAATTGCCCCACAGCGCCATCGCCGCCTGCTTGGCCTGGCCGCGATAGGTCTGGTTCATGCGGACGAAGAGATTGACGCCGGCATGGATCGGCGGGCCCCACACGTCGGTGATGCCGGGGACGCCGGCGGATTCGAGCGCGTTCCACGCGGTCGCGCTCCGCTGCACCGAGCTCATGATCGGGTTCTCCGAATAAGAGCCCGGCAGCGCGCCCTCGACCGTGCCGCGAAAGATCGGGTTGTCTCGGTAGGTGATGCAGGTGACGCGCGTGGTCGGCTTCCTGGTGCGCTCGACGGCGTAATAGCCGGTGAACTCGGCATAGGGTCCTTCCGGCGTGAAGCTCGCCGGATCGCCGGAGATATAGCCCTCGATCACGATCTCGGCGTTGGCCGGCACGTAGAGATCGACGGTCTCGCACTTGACGAGATCGACAGGCTCGCCGCGGATCGCGCCCATTACGTCATACTCGGAAACGCCGCGCGGCACCGGCGCGCCGCCGGTGAAGCCCATCGACGGCTCCCAGCCGATCACATAGGCGACGGGCATGTCCTTGCCCTGTGCCTGCCACTTCGCGAAGTGTCCGCCCCAATGCTGCGCGCGCCACATCAGGACCGGGATGCGGTCGCGGCCGGCGACCTCGCCGCGATAGATGCCGACATTGTGGACGTCGGTCTCGGGATCCTTGGTCACGCACCCGGCATAGGTGAGCACATAGCGCCCGCCGTCGCCGCGGTTCCACTTCGGCACCGGGAACTTGAGGAGGTCGATGTCATCGCCCTTGAGGACGTTCTGTTTGACCGGGCCGGTCTTGACGACGCGCGGTGCGACGCGCTCCTGGAAGATCGTGCGGCAGATCTTGACCAGCTCGCGCGGCGGCGTCTCGCGCGGCAGGCCGAACATCATCGCGAGCCGTGAATACGATCCCTGCCCGCCGGTGAAGAGCTGGCGGCAGATCGTGTCGTTCCGGTTGTAGTCCTTGATGTTGTTGAACAGGAGCGCCGGACCGTCGCCCTTGCCCTGGGCCATGCGGATGATCGTCCCGAGCTCGACGTCCCAGTCGACCTCGGCGTCGATCGCCTGCAGCTCGCCCGCCTTTCTGAGCGCCTCGATCCAGCCGCTGAGATCGACGAACGCCGCCTTGTCGCGCTTCAATCCACCGCTCGTCGACACCTCGATATCCCTTCGGTCCCGTTGGGTCGGCCCGTTTCTAAGGTCATCCCGACGGGCCGTCCATCGCAAACCGCGCGAGTTGACAGGCCCGAGGCGGTCGAGGACGATTCGAGCCCCGTCAATCCGAGGGAGGCGCGGGTGCCCGACACGGCGCCGTCAGAGTTCGATCCGACCGGCTATATCGACGAGCGGCCAGGCGTGTTCCGGGTTCACCGGTCGGTGTTCCTCGATCCGGCGCTGTTCGAGCGCGAGATGGAGCGGATCTTCGGGCGATCCTGGATCTATCTCTGCCACGAGAGCCAGATCCGGGCCCACGGCGCCTATGTCGCGACCACGATCGGCCGCCAGCCGGTCTTCGTGATCCGCCAGGCCGACGGATCGATCAAGGCCTTCCTGAACGCCTGTGCCCATCGCGGCGCCGCGCTGACCGCGCGCAGGTCGGGGACCGCGCGAACCATCACCTGCCGCTATCACGGCTGGTCCTACGCCGCCGACGGGCGCTGCGTGATGATCCGCGCCGAGGAGGGCTTCCACGGCTCGGCGATCGAACGGGCGTCGGTCAGCCTCGCCGCGGTGCCGCGGGTCGCGACCTATAAGGGCTTCGTGTTCGGCTGTCTCGATGCCGCCGTCGATCCGCTCGACGAGTTCCTCGGCGATGCGCGGGCGTTCATCGACCTGATGGCGGACCAGTCCGAGCAGGGCATGGAGATCCTGAAGGGCGAGAGCGTCTACATGATGCGCGCCAACTGGAAGCTCCAGACCGAGAATTCGACCGACGGCTATCATGTCGCCACGGTGCACCGGAGCTTCGGCACCGCGCTGTCGTTCCGCGATTCGCTCCTCGGCACCGGCGCCGACGATCCCATGAAGAAGACCGAGGCGGCGCGCATTCTCACCCTCGACAAGATCGTCTCGGGTGCCTACACGCTCCGGAACGGCCACATGATCAATTGGTCGACGCGCGGCATGCCGGAGGCGGTGCCGCTTCACGAGCGCCGCGCGCGCCTCGAGGCCGTCCACGGGGCGGAGAAAGTGCGCTGGATGATCGATCGCGGCCGCACCGTGACGATCTTTCCCAACCTCCTGCTCAACGACATGGCCTCTACCTGCATCCGCATCTGGCGCCCGATCGCCGTCGATCTCACCGAGATCGAGACCTGGTGCCTCGCCCCGATCGGCGAAAGCGCGGCGGCCCGGCGCGCCCGCATCCGGAAATACGAGGACTTCTTCTTCCCCGCGAGCCTCGCGGTCCCCGACGACGTCGCGGCGATGGAGGGTGCGCATGCCGGCTCGCAGGCGTCCGCTCACGTGTGGAACGACCTCGCGCTCGGCCGCGCCACGATGATCGCGGGCGCCGATGAGGCGGCGCGCGCGCTCGGCGTCGAGCCGTTGACCAGCAATCCCGGGCGCGAGAGCGAGACCGCCTTCGACGGCTTCTACCGCGAGTGGCGGCGGCGGTTGGCGTCGTGATGGTGCCGGTCGATCGCGCCGTCGCCGCCGAGGTCGAGGCGATCGTCGCGCGCGAGGCCTTCCTCCTCGATACGCGACGCTGGGCGGACTGGCTCGCGCTCTATGCCGACGATGCGATCTTCTGGGTTCCGGCGTGGGCGTCCGACGACGGATTCACGACCGATCCCGACAACAACGTGAGCCTGATGTACATGGACAAGGCCGGGCTAGAGGCGCGCGTGTTCCGGATCGAGAGCGCTGATTCATGGGCGACCGAGCCCTTGCCGTTCACCGCCCATCTCGTGACCAGCGTGCTCGTGACCGCGACCCGGGGCGCCGAGCTCGAGGCGAGTGCGGCCTGGCTCGTCCGCAGCTTCGCGCGGACGCGCGGTGCGACGCTCCGCGGCGGGCGCTACGACTATGTGTTCCGCCGCGCGCCGGACGGGCTTCGCATCGCGCGAAAGACCGTCTACGTCCACGACGACCGCATCGTCGGCGCGCTCGACGTCTACAACATCTGAACCAGAGGAGGGGCGCTGCCATGAGGATCGGCTACTTCGACGATTTCCGCCTCGGCGTGGTCAAGGGCGACGGCATCGTCGACGTCATGGACGCCGTCCGCGACATCCCGCATCTCGGGCCCGGCGATCTGATCAACGGGTTGATCGCGCGCTTCGCCGACTACCGCAAGCGCCTCGAGGACGCCGCCGCCAAGGGCACGGCGAAGCCGCTCGCGTCCGTCCGCATCCGCCCGCCATTGCCGAGGCCCGGCAACATCGACTGCATGGCGGTCAACTACATGGAGGACGGGACGCGGGCCGAGCCGGCGCCGATCAACGCCTTCCACAAGTCGCCCGGCTCGGTGATCGGCCCCGGCGACACGATGGTGCTGCCCGACGTGCCGGCGACGATTTTCGAGGGCGAGGCCGAGCTCGCGGTGGTGATCGGCAGCCGCGCGCGTCACGTGCGCGAGACCGAGGCGATGGGCCACGTATTCGGCTATACCTGTTTCATCGACGGCTCCGCGCGTGGCCTACCGCCGGCTGGGAACACGTTCTACCAGATGAAATCGCGCGAGAGCTTTGCGCCGATCGGCCCCTTCATCGTGACCGCGGACGAGGTGCCGGATCCGCACAGGCTGCGGGTGCGCCTCTGGGTCGCCGGCGCGCTCAAGCAGGACTTCAACACCGACGACATGGCGCACAAGATCCCGCGCTGCATCGCCTGGGTGAGCGCGATCCACCCGCTCGATCCCGGCGACATCCTCGCGACCGGCACCAACCATCGCGGGCTGTCGGCGTTCATGGACGGCGATCGGGTCGAGCTCGAGATCGAGCGCATCGGACGTTTGTCGATCGCGGTGCGCGACGATCTGAAGCGGACCTGGGCGCGCGATACGCGGCTCGAGCACGCCGAGAAGAAGCGCGACGGCGTGACGACGCCGCAGCTTTCGGGGAAATACGCACCCGCGCCGTGATCGGCGGCCTCGATCCGCGATCGCGCTCACCATCACCCGGGTGCATCTGGCGCTGCGCGCGCCGTCGAAGAGCGTCCAGACGGCCACCCAGCCATCCTTGACCTCGGGCGTTAACGCCTTGCCGAGGCCCCGGCATCGCGCCGGGGCCTCGCCGCGACGAGGCAGGTTACTCAGGCTCGCATGGCCGCGAGCACGCGCTCGGGCGTCATCGGCAGATGGCGAAGCCGCTTGCCGGTGAGCGCGAAGACCGCGTTGCCGATCGAGGGCGCGGCCGGCGGCAGGCCGACCTCGCCGATCCCGGTCGGCGCGTTCGCGGTGGCGAGCACGCGCACCCGGATGTCGGGCACCTCGCTCATCCGGATCAGCGGGTAGTCGTGATAATTCGTCTCCTGCACCGCACCGGCCTTGAGCGTGGCCTGCTCCTTGAGTGCGGCGCCGATGCCGAAGATGGCCGCGCTCTCGAGCTGGGCCTCGATGTTCTGCGGCTGCACCGGGAGCCCGGCGTCGATCGCGAGCCAGTAGTTGTGGACACGGATCAGACCGGTGTTGCGGTCGACCGAGACCTCGGAGATCCCGGCCGAGAACGTGCCGTGATAGTCGGTGAAGGCGAGGCCGAGGCCGCGGCCGTCGCGCTTGCGCCGCCAATCGGCGAGCTCGGCTACCGCGCGGATCACCGCCTGGGCCCGCGGCTGGCCCTCGGTCAGTGCGAGGCGGAAGTCGAGCGGGTCGATGCCCTTGGCGTGCGCGATCTCGTCGAGGAAGCATTCGGAGGCGAACTTGTTGTAGCCGGCGCCGATGCCGCGCCACGGGCAGAGCCGCGTGCCGTGGTTCTCGCGCACCCAGTCGGCGAGCATGTGCGGAATGCCGTAGAACGGCTGCTCCTGGCCGCGTTGCAGGATGAGGTCCTTGCCCTTGCTCGCCTCGAGGCGGGCCGGCGTAACCAGCGCATCGACCGATTCGGCGACCAGGCGATGATGCCAGGCGATCACGTCGTTCTTCGCGTCGAGTCCGGCCTCGATCCGGTGATAGGTGAAGGGCCGCATCTGGGCGTGCACGAAGTCGTCCTCGCGCGTCCAGACGAGCTTCACCGGCCGGCCCGCCTCCTTGGCGAGGAGGACGGTCTGGACGACCGCGTCGGGGAGATGCCGGCGTCCGAACCCGCCGCCGAGATAATGCTGGTGGAGGCGGATGTTGCGCGGCTCGGTGCCGAGCGCGCGCGACGCCGCGACCACGAGCGGCGTCGGTGACTGGGTGCCGACCCAGACCTCGGCCGACTTGCCGTCGGCGCTGACCTGCGCCGTGCAGTTCATCGGCTCCATCTGGGCGTGATAGGTGTGCTCGGTGACGTACTCGGCCGTCATGCGCCGCGCCGCCTCCGCCATTGCCTTCGCGGCATCGCCCTTCTCGAACCAGGCGACGAGCGGCTTGCCGCCCGGCTCGCGCGCGGCCGCGGCATAGCGCGCGGGTGCTGCGGCACTGTCGAAGCTCGCGCCCGCGAGGCCGTCGGTGTTCCACGTCGGCCTGAGCCGGTCGCGGCCGTCAAATGCCGCCTCGATGGTCTCGGCGAGCACGGCGACGCCGAACGGCATGGTGAGGACGCGCGTCACGCCCGCGACCGACCGGGCGGGAGCTTCGTCGAGGGTCGCGGGCTTGGCGCCGGTGAGCGGCGCGAGCCGCACCGCGGCGTAGACCATGCCCGGCACCTTGACATCGATGCCATAGCGGGCCCGGCCGTCGACCTTCGCCGGCACGTCCATCCGCGGCATGTCGCGGCCGATGAACCGGAACGCGCTCGCGGGCTTGAGCTCGGCCTCCTCGATCTTCGGCGGCTCGGCCGGCACCTTGGCGAACTTCACGATGTCGCCATAGGTGATGCGCCGGCTCGAGGCGGCGTGGACGACGCGGCCCGGTTCGGTCGTGAGCTCGCCGCGCGCGACCTTCCATTCCTCGGCGACCGCATCGAGAAGGATGCGACGCGCCTGCGCGCCGGCGAGCCGGAGCGGCGTGAAATAGCCGGCGACGGCGACCGAGGCGACGGTCACCATGAACCCGCCCGCGCGCGGATTGCCGTAGATCGCGTGATTGGGCGGCGCCCACCCGGTCTTCACCTTGGACCAGTCGGCGTCGAGCTCCTCGGCGATGACGAGGGCGAGCGTCGTCAGAATGCCTTGTCCCATCTCGGCGGCGGGCGCCATCACGGTGATGCTGTCGTCGGCGCCGATCGTCACCCAGGCGTTGAGCTTGGCGTCGGCCGCGCCGCTCTGGGCGTTGACGAGGCCGGTCCCTCCGCCGATCGCGATCGCGACCGTGAGCCCGCCGGCGCCGGCGAGGAAGCCGCGCCGTCCGACCGTGAGGTCCGTCTTTCGAGTCTGTGTCGCCCGAATCTTTGTTGCCCGAATCTTTGTTACCATGACTAGGCCTCCTTCGCCGCGCGTTCGATCGCGCGCACGATCCGGAGATACGTGCCGCAGCGGCAGAGATGGCCGTCCATGTGGCGCACGATCGCCTCGCGCGAGGGCGCCTTGTTGGCGGCGAGGAGCTCGGCCGCCTTCATGATCTGGCCCGACTGGCAGTAGCCGCATTGCGGCACCTGCTCGGCGACCCATGCCTTCTGCAGGGCGTGCTGGCCGTTGGGCGAGAGGCCCTCGATCGTTGTGATGGCCTTGCCCGCGACCTCGCCGAGCTGCGTCTGGCAGGAGAACAGGGCCTTGCCGTCGACGTGCACGGTGCACGCGCCGCAGAGCCCCGCACCACAGCCGAATTTCGTGCCGGTGAGGTTGAGATGCTCGCGGATGACCCATAGAAGCGAGGTCGCCGGCGGTTTGGCGACGTCGGCCGGACGGCCATTGATGGTGAAGGCGACCATGAGAATCCTCCCCGTGGCGCGATGACCGGCGGTATCGCCCACCCGAGGCGGACGTCCGCGTCTGGGTCGTTATTGTTGGTTGAACCTACAACATCAACGCGGTCCGGTCACCATCGCCGCTCGGGGCCGGCCATCAAATCTCAATAGACCGAGCCCGGTTTCGCCGCGGCCGCGGCCTCCTCACGCCATTCCTGGAACATGCGCGCGCCGGCGGCGACCATCAGGCGGGTGTCGGAGAAGATGGTGACGAGATCGAAGCCGAGCGCGACCATCCTCTTGGCATAGGTGACGTTGTTGGTCTGGATGCCGGCCTTGATGCCGTTCCGCTTCGCCGCGGCGAGCGCCTTCTCGATCAGCGCGACGATCCTGGGGTCGGTCTGGTCGAGGCCGGGGCTGCCGCCATGGGTCATCGAAAGGTCCGAGGGCCCGATATAGATGCCGTCGAGGCCGGGCGTCGCGGTGATGGCGTCGAGATTGGCGATCGCCTCGCGAGTCTCGATCATCGCCATCGTGACGATGGTCGTGTTGGCGTGCTGAATGTAGTCGGGCCCGCCATAGAGCGCGGCGCGGATCGGCCCCGACGAGCGATAGCCCTCCGGCGGGTAGCGGCAGGCGCCGACGAAGCGCTCCGCCTCGGCGCGGTCGTTGACGAGCGGGCAGATCAAGCCGTAGGCGCCGCCGTCCAGCACCTTCATGATGATCGCCGGATCGTTCCACGGCACGCGCGCCATCGGTACCGCCGCCGTCGTCGAGATCGCGGTGAACATCTGGACGGCGGCCTGGTAGTCGACGACGCCGTGCTGCATGTCGACGGTGACCGCGTCCCAGCCCATGTGCGCCATGACCTCGGCGGAAAACCCGCTCGGGATCTGGAGCCAGGCGTTGACCACGGGCTTGCCCGCTGCCCACAGCTCGCGGATTCGGTTGGTGCGCATCGTTCCCTCGCTCGTCGCGGATCGGGCGAGATTAACCGCAATCGGCGACGGTCAGAACGCGCCCGGTTTGCCCTTGGGCCACAACCTCGGCTATGCTTGGCCGGCGCGTGCAGACGGCGAGGATCAGGAGACCGCGATGCCCAAGGCCTTGACGCAGGAACAGGTCGAGAAGTTCCACCGCGACGGCTATGCGTACCCGATCAACCTGTTGACCCCGGCCGAGGTGGCCGATTACCGGCGCCGGTTTGAGGAGCTCGAGGCGACGATCGGTGCCGAGGCGCAGAGCCGCTACCGCATCAAGGCGCATCTGCCGTTTCCCTGGCTCTGCAAGCTGATCCGCCACCCCCGCCTCGCCGATGCCTTCGAAGACGTCGCCGGCCCCGACGTCATCATCTGGGGCACCAGCTGGTTCACCAAGAAGGCGCACGACATCCGGTTCATCTCCTGGCACCAGGATTCGACCTATTACGGCATCGACCCGCCGGAATCGGTCACCGCGTGGATCGCCTTGTCGCGCGCGCGCCGCGATTCGGGCTGCATGCGGGTGATCCCGGGCAGCCACAAGGGCGCGGCGGTTGTGCCGCATGTCGAGACCTATGATCCCAAGAACCTCCTGTCGCGCGGCCAGACGATCCTCAACGTCGACGAAACGAACGCCGACTTCATGGAGCTCGATGCCGGCCAGTTCTCGCTCCACCACAACAAGCTGTTCCACTCCTCGGAGCCGAACGCCTCCGACGACGTCCGCATCGGCTTCGCCGTGCACATCGCGCCGGCGCATTGCCGCCAGGCGCAGTTCGAGAACGCGACCGCCGTCGTCGTGCGCGGCCGCGACCGCAACAACTACTGGCAGCCCGAGCCCTATCCGCGCCACGACTTCGACCCCGACTGCCTGAAGGCGCTCGACGAGGCGTGGACGCGCTACCGCAAGGGCATGAAGTCGATCGCGCAGAACGCCGCGGAGTAGCATCACGCCGTCGTCCCGGCGCGGCCGCTTGGGCGCTCGGTAAGCGCTTGACGACCCCTAGGTTAGTTTTTAATTAGCTCGACCAACTGGGCCGCGTAGCGCGGCACCTGATCGGGAGGGAGAGCCCATGACCGCCATCACCGTCCGCACGCCGAAGGAAGCGACCGGCGAATACCGCGACATGCTGCTCCGGCTCATGACGCGGCAGTTCTATGCCGAGACCGCGACGGCGGAGGTGTTCGGGCGCTCGATCGGCTGCGCACCGACCCTCAAGGAACGGCTTCTCGCCGCGGAGTTCGCCGAGGAGGAGGCCGAGCACAGCCAGCGCATGTGCCAGCTGTTCGAGGACCTCGGCGTCGATCCGGAGGAGGTGTTCCGCTCACGGCCGCCGGCGGCCGCGTTCTGGTCGCTCGACATGGACAACTGGGTCCATGTCGCGGTGTTCAACTTCACCGTCGACCGCGCCGGCAGCCACCAGATCATGGAATACCGCGATTCGAGCTACGTGCCGTGGGCCGAGGCGATGGGCAAGGTCCTCGACGACGAGGAAGGCCACTACGGCAACGGTGTCGACAATCTGCGCGAGTTCGCCAAGGACAAGAAGCTCTTCGCCGAGTTCCAGACGCTCTACAACCAGATGCTGCCGGTCACCATCAAGCGCGCCTTCGGCCGGCCGACCGGCGCCGACAACGACTACTGCATCAAGGTCGGGCTCAAGCGCCACACGACCGAAGCGGTGGTGAATCGCTATCTCGAGGAGATGGTCGGCTATATGCGCCAGGTCGGGCTCAAGTTCCCGTCGATGGCGACGTTCGACAAGATCGGCGCCGAGCTGATGCCGTCGACCCGCGCTATCCTCGCCACCAACCAGTAGGCGCGAAGGCGGTCATGACCGGCGACAATCCCGTCCTCAATCCGGGCTATCAATACAAGGCCGTCAAGGTCGCGATGCGCGGACCGGTGTTCGAGATCACGCTCAACCGGCCTGAACGCCTCAACACCTTCAACGCCGAGATGCAGCGCGACTTCACCGCGCTCCAGCTCGAGATCGAGCGCAACCCGGAGATACGCTGCGTCGCGATCTTCGCCGCCGGCGATCGCGCCTTCGGGGCCGGTGCCGATCTGTCGTGGTTCGAGCACGACTGGACCGCCTCCCGGTTCCGGACCGAGTATCGCTGGATCCACGATTTCTTCGACGTGCTGGAGCGCGTCGAGGTGCCGGTGATCGCGGCCGTTTTCGGCACCTGCGCCTGCGGTGGGCTCGAGCTCGCGATGGCGGCCGATTTCCGCATCGCCGCCGACGACACGCGCTTCGGCTTCACCGAGGGCAACATCAACCTCGTGCCCGGCTCTGGCGGCTGCTCGCGGCTCGCACGCATGATCGGTCCCGGCTGGGCGAAGGAGCTCGTGCTCGCCGGCGAGTTCATCGACGCCGCGCGCGCGCTCCATATCGGGCTCGTGACGCGCGTCGTCGCGAAGGACAAGCTCGCCGACGAGGCGCGCACGCTCGCCGACAAGCTCGTCAAGAAAGCACCCCAGGCGCTCGGCGCCGCGAAGGCCGTGATCAACGCCGCGCACACGATGGACCCAACCACCGGCCGCATCCTCGAGCGCATGGCGCAGAGCGCGCTGATCGTGAGCCAGGATCACAAGGAAGGCGTCAAGGCGTTCCGCGAGAAGCGACCGCCGCAGTATAAGGGCCGCTGAGACCGGGCGGCGACGCATGAGCCTCCGTTTCGCCGTCCTCGGGCTTCTCGCGCTCAAGCCGGCGTCGGGCTACGACATCAAGCGCACGATCGACCGGTCGATCCATTTCATCTGGAACGTCACCGGGCCGCAGGTCTACAACACGCTCCGCGCGCTCCGCGACGAGGGGCTGATCGAGAGCCGCCGCGTGCCGCAGGCCGGCAAGCCCGACAAGCAAGTCCACTCCGTCACGCCTGCCGGGAAGGACGCGCTCGCGCGCTTCGTCAACGAGCCGATCGGCGCCTCGATCACCCGCGACGAGGTCCTCCTCCGGATCTTCTTCGGCAATTTCGCCGACGAGGCGCTCGCGATGCGCGAGCTCGACGCCTATCTCGGGCGCATCTGCCACGAGCGCGCCGCGCTCGAGGCGGTCGAGGCGCGCGTCGAGGCGCATCCCGGCGCCCGCCACGAGGCGCGCCGGTTCCAGCTCCTGTCGCTTCGGCTCAAGGTCGCGCAGTACAAGGCGATGGAGGCCGAGCTCGAGAAGTTCCGACGCGGGCGCGGTCGCACCCGGCCATCCGCATCCCCGCGCCCGGTGCAGAAGCCGTCGCTCGCTCTCGTCTATCCGCCCGAGCAGTCGGCGCCCGCGCGCGCGCGCAAGCGGCGCTAGGTCCGCGCCCGCGCGAGGACGCGCCAGCCGATGTCGCGGCGGCAGAAGCCGTCCGGCCAGTCGATCCGGTCGACCGCCGCATAAGCGCGCGCCTGTGCGGCGGCGAAACCGGGCGCGAGCGCGGTGACGCCGAGGACGCGGCCGCCGGTCGCGACAACGCGATCGCCCTCGCGCACGGTGCCGGCATGAAACACCCAGAGATCGTCGGCATCTCTGGTCGCGTCGAGACCGCGGATCTCGGTGTTCTTTGCATAGGCGCCGGGATAGCCGCGCGCCGCCATCACGACGCAGAGCGCGGCGGCGTCGTGCCAGCGCACATCGAAGGCGTTGAGCACGCCGTCGGCGGCGGCGATGAGCGCCGGCAGGACGTCGGACTTGAGCCGTGGCATCAGCACCTGGCACTCGGGATCGCCGAAGCGGACATTGTACTCGAGGAGCTGCGGCCCCTTCGACGTGAGCATCAGACCGCAATAGAGGACGCCGGCGAAGGGCGCACCTTCGGCGCGCATGCCGGCGAGCGTCGGGCGGACGATCCGCTCCATGACGGTCGCGGCGATCGCGTCAGTGACGATCGGCGCCGGCGAATAGGCGCCCATACCGCCGGTGTTGGGTCCCGTGTCGCCGTCGCCGACCCGCTTGTGGTCCTGGGCGGTGCCGAACGGGAGCGCGGTCGTCCCGTCGCAGAGTGCGAAGAAGCTCGCCTCCTCGCCCGCGAGGAACTCCTCGACCACGATCTCCGCCCCGGCCGCGCCGAACGCGCCGTCGCGCAGCATCGCATCGATCGCCGCCTCGGCGTCCGCGACGCGCTCGGCGATGATCACGCCCTTGCCCGCGGCGAGACCGTCGGCCTTGACGACGATCGGCGCGCCGTGGGCGCGCACATATGACTTCGCCGCGTCTGCATCGGTGAAGCGGCCATAGGCGGCGGTCGGGATGCCATGGCGGGTGCAGAAATCCTTGGTGAAGGCCTTCGATCCCTCGAGCCGCGCCGCCGCGGCGTTCGGCCCGAACGCCTTGATGCCGACGGCGCCGAGACGGTCGACCAGGCCGAGGACGAGCGGCCCCTCGGGTCCGACGACGACGAAGTCGATCCGCTCCTTGAGCGCGAAATGGACGAGCGCGTCGATGTCGTCGGCGGCGATCGGGACGCAACGCGCCTCGGCCGCGATGCCGGCATTGCCCGGCGCGCAGTAGAGCGCGGTGAGGAGGGGCGAGCCCGCGATCGCCCAACAGAGCGCGTGCTCCCGTCCGCCCGAACCGACCACCAGCACCTTCATCCGCCGTCCGCCCTCCGTCGCGCGCTCCTGGCGCATCGCGCATCGAATAGCATAGAATTCGGCCTCGCATGATCGACGAATCGCCCGCGCGCGCGGCGGCCGGAGAGGCCGTCGCCAACATCGCCGAATACACCGTCAGCGAGATCGCCGGCGCGGTGAAGCGGACGCTCGAGGGAAGCTTCGAGCACGTCCGCGTGCGCGGCGAGGTGTCGCGACCGAACTATCACGGCTCGGGGCATCTCTACTTCACGTTGAAGGACGAAGGCGCGGTCCTCGATGTGGTGTGCTGGAAGGGCACGGTCGGCCGGATTGGTCTCCGAATCGAGGAGGGGATGGAGGTTGTCTGCACCGGGCGTGTCTCGTCCTATCCGCGGAGCTCGAAATACCAGCTCGTCATCGAGGCGGTCGAGCTCGCCGGTGAAGGCGCGCTCCTCAAGCTCCTCGAGGACCGGCGCAAGAAGCTCCTCGCCGAGGGCCTGTTCGATCCGGCGCGCAAGAAGCCGATCCCGTTTCTCCCCGCCGTCATCGGTGTCGTCACCTCGCCGACCGGCGCGGTCATCCGCGACATCCTGCACCGGCTCGCCGATCGCTTCCCGCGTCGTGTCCTCCTCTGGCCGGTCCCCGTCCAGGGCGAGGGCGCGGCCGAGAAGATCGCCGCCGCGATCCGAGGTTTCAACAGCCTCGGCCCCGACGGCTCCGTGCCGCGTCCCGATCTCCTCATCGTCGCGCGCGGCGGCGGCAGCCTCGAGGATCTGTGGGCGTTCAACGAGGAGGTCGTCGTCCGCGCCGCGGCGGCGTCCGCGATCCCGCTGATCTCGGCGATCGGCCACGAGACCGACACGACGCTGATCGACTTCGCCGCCGACCGCCGCGCACCGACGCCGACGGCCGCGGCCGAGATGGCGGTCCCGGTCCGCGCCGAGATCCTCGCGCAGGTGCTCGACCACGAGCGGCGCCTCGTCGCCGCCGCCGACCGTACGCTCCGGCTGGCGCGGGCGCGGATCGAGGGCCTCGCCCGCGGCCTGCCGGTCCCGGCGCGGCTGTTCGAGCTCGCCGATCAGCGTCTCGACGATCTCGCCGACCGGCTCGCGGGCGGCATCCGCCAGCTCGTCCGGCTGCGCGGCCTCGGGTTGCAGCAGGCGGCGGCGCGGCTGCGCACACCGGAAGATCAGATCCGACGCCGCGCCGACGCTCTCGCGGCGCTCGCGCTCCGTCTCGATCGCCGCGTCCACGGCGTCCTCGGCGACCGCATCGCCCGCTTCGAGGGGCTCGGCGCGTCCGCCAGGCTCGCCGCGGCCGTCGCCCGGCTCGCGCGCGATCGCCGCCTGCGGCTCGAGTCGCTCGCCCGGCTCCTCGATTCGCTCTCCTATCGCGGCGTGCTCGCGCGCGGCTTCGTTCTCGTCCGCCACGATGAGCGTCCGATCACGCGCGCCGGCGACACCGACCCGGGGATGTCGGTGACGCTCCAGTTCCAGGACGGCACGCGGCGCGCCACGATCGACGGCGACAAGAAGCCGCGCCGCCGTGGCGGCCGTGACGATGATCAGGGGAGCCTCCTGTGACGCGCATGCTCGCCGTCCTCCTCGCAGCGCTCGTGGCCGCGAGCCCGGCGGCCGCCGACGATCGGCTCGTGCTCGAGGGCGCGTTCACGCAGGGCGGTCTCGTCCGCGGGCGTGTGCCGTCCGGCGCGCGCGTCGCGCTCGACGACAAGCCGGTCCGCGTCGACCGCGACGGCAATTTCCTCCTCGGCTTCGCGCGCGAGGCGCCGGCCGAGAACAAGGTCTCGGTGATCTTCCGCGACGGGACACGGCACGAACGCGCGCTCGCGATCTCACCCCGCACGTTCGACATCCAGCGGATCGACGGCCTGCCGCCGCGCCAGGTGACACCCTCGCCCGATGATCTCGAGCGGATCGCGCGCGAGCGGAAGGCGATCGTCGCCGCGTGGTCGCGCGACAGCGATCGGCCGCGCTGGCTTGGCGGGTTCGCGTGGCCGGCCGAGGGCCGCATCTCGGGCGTCTATGGCAGCCAGCGGATCCTGAACGGCGAGCCGCGCCGACCTCATTTCGGCGTCGACGTCGCGGCACCTGTCGGCACGCCGATCCTCGCCGCCGCCGACGGCGTCGTCTCGCTCGCCGCGCACGACATGTTCTTCACCGGGCACACGGTGATCCTCGACCACGGCCTCGGGCTGTCGACGCTCTACGCCCATCTCGACGCCATCGTGGTCCGCGAGGGCGACGAGGTTGCCCGCGGCGCGCCGATCGGCCGCCTCGGCGGCACCGGCCGGGTGACCGGACCGCATCTCCACTGGGGCATGAATCTCGGGTCGCTGCCGCTCGACCCGGCGCTCGTCGTGCCGCCTATGCCGGCTCGGGCCAGCGGCGGTGCAACCAGAGCCACTGGTCCGGCCGGGACCGGATCCACGATTCCATCGTCGCGTTGACTGCCGTCATGAAGGCGAGCGCGTCGGCCGCGGCATCGCCGGACCGCGGAACCGTCATCGCCGGATAGACCGTGACCCGGAAGCGGCAGCCGTCGAGCCGCTCGATGCGGACCGGGATCACGGGGCAGGCGAAGCGACGGGCGAGCTGGGCGAGCGCCGGTGCGGTCATGGCGGGGCGGCCGAAGAACGGCACCGCGATGCCCTCGTTGAGCTTCTGGTCGACCAGAAGCCCGAGCCGGCCGCCCTTGGCCAGCACCTCGACCGTGCGCCGCGCGCCGGCGCGCCCCTTCTCGATCACCTCCTCGGGCGGCAGGTTGCGCATCCGCCGGATGATCTGCTGCACCAGCGGGTTGTTCGGCGCACGCTCGATCTGGGCGTAGCCGAGGCCGTAGGCGTGGGCACTCGCCGCGAAGACCTCCCAGTTCGCGAGATGGGCGGAGAAGAGGATCGCCGCCTGGCCCTCGCCCATGACCGGGTCGAGATTCTCGGCGCCGACGATCTCGACATAGCCCGGCGTCTCGGCGATCGCCTGAACGTGCGGGTACTCGCCGGCGACGCGGCCGAGATTGTCCCACATCCGACGCACGATGCGCGCGCGCTCGCCGGCACCGAGCTCGGGCAGCGCGCGCGCGAGACTGGAACCCGCGCGGCGTGACACCGGCAAAAGCGGGCCGATCGTGCGCGCGATCGCGCCGCCGATCGCCGAGGCGCGCTCGGGCCGCATGGCGCCGAACAACCCGAACAGCGCCGTCACGGCGATCGCCTCGATGCGGTAGCGGAGCCGGCGCGCCAAGGAATCAGCCATGACGCGCGAGCTTCTGTGTCAGGAGGGCCGCGAAGCGCTCGGGCTCGGCGAGGACGAGACGCACCGGCAACGCCCGCACCATCGCGCGCGCCTCGGGCGGCAGGCGGACGAAATCCTTCTCCGTGGTGACGGGCAAGGCGTTCGCGGCCGCGGCGCGGTCGACGAGGTCCATGATCGTGTCGGGATCGTAGCGCGCATGGTCGGGGAAGGCGCGTGTCGCGACGAGCGTGCATCCCATCGCGCGCAGCGTCGCGAAGAACTTCTCGGGCCGGCCGATGCCCGCGAAGGCGACGACGCGTCCGCCCGCGATCGCCATGCCGGCATCGGTCGGCTCGAGACGCGCGGCGAACAGCGGCAGCGCATCGCCGAGACGTCGCGCGATGCCGACCGCATCGGCGCCGATCACGACCGCCGCATCGGCGCGCCGGAGCGCATCGGCGACCGGCTCGCGGAGCGGCCCCGCCGGCATCACGCGGCCGTTGCCGAAGCCGTAGCCGCCGTCGATCGCGAGGATCGCGACGTCCTTGGCGAGCGCCGGGTTCTGGAAGCCGTCGTCCATCACGATCAGCCCGGCGCCGGCGGCGACGGCCGCGCGCGCGCCGGCGATCCGGTCGCGGGCGACCCAGGTCGGCGCGATCCGGGCGAGGAGGAGGGCCTCGTCGCCGACGCTCTCGGCCTCGTCGCGCGCGGCGGCGACGCGGTGCGGCCCGGCGACACGACCGCCATAGCCGCGGGTCAGGAAATGGACCGCGCGGCCCTCGCCCTGCATGCGCGCGGTTATGGCGAGCGCGAGCGGCGTCTTGCCGGCGCCGCCCGCGACGACGTTGCCGACGCAGACCACCGGCACGCCCGCGCCTTCGCCGGTGCGGGCGAGGCGCGTGCGCACCGC
>Ga0194132_10002795_pt1 | contig 32064 bp, 22 predicted proteins | sample TA2KigOf80mmetaG_FD_148612 | JGI IMG/M metagenome (GOLD analysis project Ga0194132, IMG submission 148612) | Freshwater microbial communities from Lake Tanganyika, Tanzania - TA2015054 Kigoma Offshore 80m | ecosystem: Environmental > Aquatic > Freshwater > Lake | place: Tanzania: Lake... | reverse complement strand
ACGAAATTCTGGCGGAAGTAGGGGAAAAGACCGAGGAAACGGGTACGGCGAAAGCCGTCCGAGCCTGAAGAGTAGGCCAAGGCCGGGCGTCATTCGCTTACCCTTCAGGCTCTGACGTGCATCGCGAGAGGGCTGCCAAGTCTGTCGAAGACTTGACGAAAAAAAAGTACATCTCGTGTATGGCCGGCCTTGCGCCGTTGACGAACGATCAGGTTCGTACTCTTCGCCCTTCAATGGCCCGGCGGACGTTATCCAGCGACGGCAAGCGGATGCGCGGCGAGTGGCGCTACCGTGATTTCATTTCGGCGGCGAAAATCGGCGGACTGCCGCTGGAATTGATGCGGTCCTTTGGACCCCAGGGGCTCGGTGTACCTCGCCCCTGGGCTTCCACAAACAGCCTGTTTCGATTAATCTACTGTCCATCAATGGATACCACGGAGGGACTCAATCATGCCAGCCAAGATCGTTCATATCGGCAACGTCGCCTGCGGACAGGGATTGCCGCTCGTTTGGATCGCGGGGCCATGCGTCATCGAATCGCACGAATTCACGCTCTGGATGGGCGACCAACTGGCGGCCCTGGCGGATCGGCTCAAGATTCCGCTCATCTTCAAGGCGTCGTTCGATAAGGCCAACCGCACCTCGGGCAAGTCGTTTCGTGGTCCCGGGCTACACGAAGGTCTAAAGACGCTGGCGGCCGTCCGCGCACGTACGGGCCTCCCCGTGACCACCGATATTCACGAGTGCTGGCATGCCGAACCTGCCGGAGAGATCTGCGACGTCTTGCAGATCCCCGCATTCTTGGCCAGGCAGACTGATCTTATCCAGGCCGCCGCTCGGACCGGCAAACCCGTCAACGTCAAGAAGGGCCAATTCATGGCGCCCTGGGACATGAAGAACGTCGTCACCAAGATGGAAGAAGTCGGCAACCATCAGGTCATGCTCACCGAACGAGGCTCGACGTTTGGCTACGGCCAACTCGTCAACGACATGCGGGCCATCCCGATGATGCAAGAATTCGGCTGCCCGGTGATCTTTGACGCGACTCACAGCGTACAGAAACCAGCGGGCGGCGGTGACCGCACCACGGGCGACCGCCGCATGGTGCCGTTCTTGGCCAAGGCGGCGGTAGCATGCGGATGTGACGGGGTATTCATCGAAACGCACCCGCGTCCCGACGAGGCGCTCAGCGATGGGCCTAATATGATAGCCCTTGCCGACCTGCCGACAACCATCGCCTGCTGCTTGCGCTTGCGGGCCGCGCTCGCCGTGTGAGTGACGAGTGGTGAGTGCGAGTGGTGAGAATAAGATTGGACTTCTTCTCTCGCCACTCACCACTCGTCACTCACCACTACCATGCGAGAGGGCTACGATTCGACATGCGACATCTCCTTTTGCTTGCAATTCTGCTGCCGCTCGTCGTCGTTGGCTGTGGCCGCGACCCCGTGCGACCTGCCAAGCCCAAGAATGTAAGCATCGAGAAGGGGGACGCATTTCGTCGATTTGTCGATTCAGTGCGGTATCACGAGCACACGACGGCCGGGGAAGAATGGACCCGCTTTCGCAGCGCGCTCGATCTTCTTTCAGGACATTTCGCCAGCGCGGATGTGGTCAAATCCGCCCGCGAACAGTCCGCCGAGCAGCGTCTTTTCTTGAAATCCGAAGCGGACCTGACGGAAGATGAGATCGCCGAGGTGGAGTCGACAACGTTTCGGTCCGCCGACGCCCATTATCTCGATGAGTGTTTCCTCTTGAATGAGGCCCTGCGCTCGCTCGAACTTGACGAAACCCCGAGCGAGCAACGTGCGGAGGACATCTTTCGCTGGATGACCCGCAACGTGCTTTTGCACGAGCAGGGCGATTCGTGGACGCCGCCCGCCTTCACGCTTCGGCGAGGCCGTGGCAGTGCGATCGAACGTGCCCTGGTTTTTCTCGCGATGCTTCGCCAAGCACGCATCGATGGCTGCCTGATCGTTCTGCCGGAAAAAGATGTCAAGCACTTTTTGGTCGGCGTTGTCGCGGGTGATGAGAAATCGTCCCGGTTGCGCCTGTTCGATACACGCCTCGGTCTGGCGATTTGGACCAAGGACGGCCAACGTCCGGCTTCCCTCCACGACGCCCTGGCCGAACCGACCATCCTGTCGGCATCACAAATCACCGCGGATCACGCCAAGAAGCTGGAAGCCTGGCTAGTTTGTCCTTTGTACGCCATGGCGCCGCGCATGGCAGAGTTGCAGAAGGGGCTAAGCCGGCATCTGGCGGTCACCACCCATCTGAGAGCCATGGATCTGGCCAAGAATGTCCGCACAGCGTCGGGACTCTCGACGAAAGTGTGGAACCCGCGCAAGGAGGCGGGCGCCGCGGAGAACTCGCCTACGCGTTGCTTGCGAATGTTCCTGCCCAAGCAAGAGGGGGGAGTGGACGAATCGCACCGAGCGACGTTGGCCGGACTAGCTCGCTTGCCGCTCGCCGACATCTTCGCCAACTACGCCGAGATTCAATTCACCGACCGGCTTCTTCCTCCGACCGCTCATGCCATCATGACAAACATCACGGTCAGTTTGCTCAACAAATACGAGTTGCAGCCGCGCGAAATGTTCTTGCGAGGCCAATTCGACCCCTTGCTGCGCCGGTTCGAACGGTTGCAAGCGTTTGCTCAGGATGAATCGCTCTTCGGCCTGGTTGACAATGAGCAGTTCCGTACGGACCTTCGCGAATGGCAGAAACAGCTCATCGATGCCAATGCCAACGCCAGCCACGAGGATCCGAAGATGCGGGCGAAGGCGCAACAGGACATGCAAGCCCTGTGGAATCGCGATCAGTTCATCGGCTGGATGCTGGCACTGGACAAGGAAGAAAGACTTGAAAAAAAACACGAGAAGACGGTGTTGACGAAAGTGCTGGCCGTCGGCATGCGCGAGCACTTCGAAGCGGAGCTGTTGTATGTCCAGGCTGCCCTGCATCAGGAAAAAGCCGAGGTCGCCCAATCGCTGCTGCGGCGTCAGCAAGCGGCGAACGCGGCCGCGAAATTGCGCGTGCAAGAGGATTGGGACCGGGCGGCGTCGGGCTGGCGGTTCTATGTCGAACGTGTGGCCATCGAGTCAGCTATCGAGCGCATTCTCAGGAAGGCTCGTGCCGTCGTCCCAAACCCCAAGAATCCCTTTGACCAGATCGATCGGCAGATCGGTCTCTTGGAAACGCTGCATCTGACGATTCATAAGTATTTCCATGCCAAGCTGGCGCAGGTCGAGTGTCTGGAACGCATGGAGGGAGCGAAAGGAACGCCCGCCCGCCTGCGCGCGATTCAGGCGGAGATCGAGACGCTGCTGAAGAATGGCGCCGTTGCCGCCGACATCAAGACGCTTTCGCAGGATCGCTTCGCCAAGGAGCAGCCGCGCAATCAGAAGAGGCTCACGCTGTTGGCCCGCGATTGGGGCGACGCCGGCAACCTCGCCTGGATCAAACGGCACGTCGAGCACCGGCTCGCCAAAGCTTCGTAATCGCGAGCCACATGCTTCTTGCCATCACCGACCCACACGCAGCTCCGGGTGAGCGACTGCCCCGAGGGCTCAGTACGAAATTCCCATGCGGAGCGTGCCGCCGACGAAGCTCATGTTGCCTGTCGAATTCGTTGGATTGCCGACATCGAACCAGTGTTGATAAACTCCGCCGGCGCGGGCGTAGAAGTAGCAACGGCCCAGGCGATGGCCGTACTGAATGCCGAACTCCGTTTCGAAGATCGACGCATAACGGACGTCATAGGTTTCGGCAACGGTTGTCGTGTCGATGAAGTTGGGCACGCCGGCATTGGTCGTGCGATTCTCGTTGTGGTAGGTCTGCGTGAACTTGTCGGTGCCCCAAAGGAACGAGCCGCGCACGTTGCCATAGAGGGAGAAACCGCAGCGCAGAGGATGAATGATCTCAAAGCTGACGGTGGGCCCCCAGCCTTCGAAGCGGTTGTAGGAATCGAGCTCTTCGCGATCGAGAGCGACGGAAACCGCGCCGTTGGTTCCGCCGGCGTTGCGGCGAATGGCGTTGTAGCTCTGGGCCAGGCGGGCGAAACGAGCGCCGACGCTAAAAAGCAGCGTCGTGTCCAGGAAGTGCCCTTCGCGAATCGCCTCGATGTCGGCGATGTGGCGTTCGAGGCGTTGTGTGAAGTTGTACTGATCGACGCCGAGCCCCGCGAGAAGCGTGGCGCCGGGGGAGGCGACCGGGAAGGCGGCGAATGGTGTCGTAATGCCGACGGCGGGGTCGGCGTTGGCCGTGCTCAAGCTCGTGCTGCCGCGCAGGTATTGGTAACTGCCACGAACACCCCAGCCGGTGTGAAAGACGTAACCGAGGGAAGCGACCGGACCCCAGTCGAGTTGGCGCTGGAAATCGGTCGTCGTGGTGGCGCCGCCGGCCGTGACGTTGTAAGCGCTCCGCGAATTGGTCAGCGGAACGAGGAAGAACGCGCCGACCTCGCCGATGAAATGCCCTTTGCCGCGCATCGGCGGCTCATACGGCGCCGGACCGCATCCCGTCGGACCGCACGCCGGCCCGCAGTCGGCGCCGGCGCAGGCGTGGGATGGAGGCAGCTCGGCCTTCGAATAGGTCGGCAACATGCGCGAGACAAACGTGCCTTGCGGTTGCACTACGCCGGACGCCGGTTCCTTCGCTTGGGCGTCCTTCTTCGGCTCAGCCGATTTCGTCGGACGAGGCTGGGGTTGGCCGTACATGAGCGGATTCGGCGGCGGGGTCGGCGTGCCGTCCAACGGGCCGTAGATGAACACGTTCGTGTTTCGCGTCGTCGGCGCTTGCCACATCGGCGCGGGGGGCATCATCATCGGCGCCGGCGAGTAGTGCATCGGCCGCGCCGGCATTGGCATCGGACCGTACGGCATCGGCGCATACGGATAGGGGTACTGTGCCGACGCGGTCGACGTCGCACCCAAGATCGCGGCAACGCCCAACACCCACGCGAATCCTCGTCTCATCGGGACCTCCTTGTCGCCCACCGCGAGATCGTGGACCTCACGCTCCGCCTGAGGAATCCGTCACGCGGAGCGTGACGCCTACCGTGCTGGCAGACTGGCGAAACTTGAACGATTGTTCGGGCATCCGGAAATAGACGTATCCTTGTCCGTCTCCGGGTCCGTCTTCGTTCATCGTCATCCCAATCACATCGCGCAAATCCGGACGCTCTGAATCTACCGCGTGCGTCGTGTGTGCAAGCTGAACAGTCCGGATCGTCGGCGCATCTTGCCCAGCCTCATGCCCGCGCTTTTTTGCCCTGCATCGCCAAGTAATTGGATTTCCGGCGTCAAAGCCCTTACAATTTCATGAGCGCTAATCCATCTTCGTTGATGAGGTTATCCATGCTACGCTTCATTGGGATCGCCCTGTTGGTGGTGGTTTCGCTCGGCACAAACAGTGCCTCGAGCAAGGACAAGAAGAAGCCGTTTGACATGGGCGTTCCGTTCACGCCGCTTTGGCAGGGAGACGCTCCCGGCGCCAAGGGAAAAGACCCCGCCGACATTCCGGGCGTCTACATTTACCAGGCCAAGAATCCCAACGGCGCGGCCGTCGTCGTCTGTCCCGGCGGCGGGTACGGAGCCTTGGCCATGGACCACGAAGGCAAGCAAATCGCTGAATGGCTTAACAAGCACGGCGTTACCGCGGTTGTCGTGAAGTATCGCCTTGGCCCCAAATACAATCATCCGATCCCGTTGACCGACGCCCAGCGAGCGATCCGCTATGTGCGCGCACACGGATTCGATCTGAATGTTCAGGACAACCAGGTAGGCATTCTCGGATTCTCCGCGGGCGGACATCTGGCCTCCACCGCCGCAACACACTTTGACAAAGGCGACAAGGACGCAAAGGACCCGATCGACAAAGAGAGGTCGCGTCCGGATTTCGCGGTCCTGATGTACCCGGTCATTACGTTTGAATCCCCGTTCGCCCATGTCGGCTCGCGCAATAATCTCTTGGGAAAGAACCCCGATCCCAAGCTTGTCGAATCGCTCTGCAACGACAAGCAGGTCACAAAAGAAACGCCGCCGACGTTTCTTGTTCACACCAGCGAAGACTCCGGCGTTCGGCCCGAGAACAGTGTGTTGTTCTATCTCGCGTGCAAAAAGCACAATGTCCCCGTCGAGATGCATATTTTCGAGAAGGGACGCCACGGACTCGGTCTGGGCCCCAAGGAATTGCCGTATTCGAGTTGGCCCGATCGCTGTGTCGCCTGGATGAAAGATCGCGGTTTTCTCGGCTCGGCGAAATAACTGAGATGATCCACGAAAGACACGACGATGTCTGTTTAGCCGCTTGCCTTTGGCGAGCGCGGACGTCGCGCTCGCCAAAGGCAAGCGGCTAAACAAACCCCAAGTTACCGACTTTCCACTGATGGATGATACTCCTCAGAATCTGACACTCACTGAAGTCATCTGGAAGCTGCACCAGGATCGTCCCGGCGTGTTCGCGATCATTTACGGCGCGATCGTGGTGTTGATCCTCGGCGTCCTGGTCGGCCTTTGGATGCTCTGGGGCGCCGGTCCGCGCCGCTGGCGTGGTCTGCGCGCCGCCCAGGCGCTGCTGGCGGAAGGCAACTGGCAGGGCGCGCTCGAACAACTCACGCAGGTTCGCGCCATCGGCATGTCGTCGGAATCATGGATCAAGACCTTCGACGAGTTCGAAGCCGAATGCTTGCAGGCCGGCATGAACGCCGCCCTCGCCGACAAGAAGTTCGAGGATGCGCTCAAGCACGGACAGCAAGCGGCCAAACTGCTCGACCAGCCGGAACACGAGGTTCGCATCGCGGTGCAGAACGCCATGCTTCGCGAGATCCGCCGGTTGTTTTCCAAGCCGGGCGAAACCGACGCGACACTTGACCTCATCACGCGGACGCTGAAGGTTCAATCGCCGTGCCGAGAGGCGTCGTTCTGGCTGGCGATGTGCGAGATTCGCCTGGGAGCGCTCGAGCCGGTGCTGATTCACTTGCAAGTGGCGCGGACGGGCCAGCCGGGCGGCGTCGGTCTTGAGGACGGCGAGAAGGAACATGCCGATTCACCAACGCCGGCCGCTCCGCCGTCGCCGTTTCTCGACCCGCCTTTGTACCTCGGCGCGGTGCTCTTGCGCATGGGCCGAGCCAAGGAAGCGTTGCGCTTTCTCACGGAAGCCAACCGCATGGACCCGAACTGCCCGTTCATCCGCTTGCAGCTCGGCGCAGCCATCGTGACGGCCGGCGGCGACACGAACATGGCCGTCCGCGCCTTGCAGTTTGCCCTCGGCCCCAAGGGGCTCGGTCAGTACCTCGACAAGCCGGCTCAGGCCTGGATCAACTCATTCCCCGAGCACCACTCGTACATCCGCAAGCTCGCCAGCGAGTTTCCGTTCACCTGCCCGCTCTTTGGCGAGGACATGAAGTACTTGTTCTACCAGGGTAATCTCGCACTTGCCCAAGGGCAGTTCAAGCTGGGCAATTTCAAGGAGGCGGCCGAACTATTCGACAAGGTGATGAAGGAAGGCGCCCCGTCGTTGCCTGTGCTGCGCGGCCTGGGTTTGTCGCTCGCCAAGCTGAGTCGATATGACGACGCGTTCGTTCACCTGAAGACAGCCCATGAGATGGAGAGTGACAAGGATCGCATCACGGCCGGCTATCTGGCGCTGTGTGGAGCGTCGGGCAAGCCGTCGCGGCCCGAAGCGAAGTTGCAAAACATCGCCTGGGCGATTCGGCTGGTGACGCAGTTCAACGCTCCGCGCGATGCCGAGTGGGCCGACCTGCTCGGACGCATCTTCGCCGCGGCACGAACGGACCAGATTCCGTTCACCAACGACGATCAACTTTACCTGTGCGAGCACTTGACCAGCGTGAAGGCGACCGACAAGCTGGCGGCCCAGGCGTTTCATCATCTCCTGGCGACCGCTCCCGAGTTGATGCACCCGGAGTATGCTTGGCTTTTTTGCCAGGCGGATCAACTGCACGATGTCGGCGGCGATCGGGCTCTGGCGTTGTACATCCGAACCTTCGCTGACCGCGACGCCGCCAGGGCCTATTACGAAGCGCAGGGCTGGAGTCTTGACGACGTCGAACGCATGTTTCTGCGCCGTGCCGCCGAGCGAGTGCCGGGTCGATTCCCCGATGTGCTCGGCGCGGACTATACGCCGCGTGGCGAGCAACTCCTGCTGGCCAAGGCGCAAGAACAAGAAGACGCCGGGCAACGCGACGCCGCTCTACAAACGATTGAGATTCTGGTCAAACTGTCGCCGAACAACACCAGTGCCACGGATCGCGCCGCCGGGCTGCACTACCGCGCCGGCCGATTGCGGCCGGCATACGATCTGCTTGAGCAATGGCATCGCGCCGCGCCGATGGAGCCGTTGCCTCTGGTTCGGCAAGCGATCTTGCTGCATGAAGGGGGGGCCGACGCGCCGTGCTTCGCCAAGCTGCATGCAGCGATGGCGTTGGCAAGCGGCCGACGTCGCGCCAACATCGCCTTCTTGGGCTCGCGGTTGGCGCTGCGGCGTTTTCTCGTGCCGCCCGCGCGGAACGCCGATTCCCCGGCGGCCTCCGGCGCAACAGAGATTGCCTCCGACATGGAGGCACTACCCGGCGCCGACACACCGGCCGGCGTCATCGACATGTTGGCTACCGTGCATGCGTTCTTGCTTGATTGCCTGGCGCACGACCCGAGCCAGCCCCACGGGCTCTGGTGCTTGGCCGCGGTGCGCTGCCTGCAAGGCGATATCCCCGCGCTGTCGGCCCAGGCCAAGGATATGCAGAATGCCGACGTAGCCGACCTGCGCTATCATCTCCTGGCAGCACTGTGTCATCTCGTTGGCGGCGACTATCCCGCCGTCATTGGTATCTGCGAACGTGCCGCCAACCAGGTCGCCACTGAGTCTGCCGTTTCTCGAAAACACCTGGCGATCGAAGCGGGATACCTCGCCGGGCTCGCCCACATCGCTTTGCGTCAACTGGCGCTGGCCATCGACCCGCTCAAGAAAATTACCTACAACACGTCCAGCCCCACCTTGAGCTTTGCGCAGGCGCTGTTGGGCAACGTGTTGTTTGCCGGCGGTCGCCATGACGAAGCTATCAATGCCTGGCAATCACTCGACGCGGGCAAGCGCCACGAATGGAAGCTGGTCGAGCCGTTGGCGCAGACGACGTTCATCAGTGCTTTGGACGCGCTGTTGGCCGGCGACTACGAACAGGCGGCCGAGAAGTTTCGCCAGGCCGGCCGGCTCGGCTACCGCGACCGCCGACTCGGACCGCTTTTGCTCTTGGCCCTGTTCAAGGCCGGGCAGAAGTCGATCTACGTCGGCGAAACGGCGCCGGTGCGGGCAACGGTTCTTGCGAAGATTGACAATTAGCAATTAGCAATTGCAAATTGACAGACGCGGAAGCCTGGACGGCAACGATGCGTCCGCTGCGAGATCGTAATTGAGATCCGAATCCCAAATTGACAATCGCTAATTGTCAATTGCTAATGCCTTTTGGCTCGGTCGAGTTGAATGCAATGGCAAACGTCCACGATGTGATCTCTGTTGCTCCCGTGGCGGAGCCTGATTGGGCCGAGGCAGTGCGATTATTGGAGCAAGCCGTCAAGGCGGGCAATCAGGATCCGAACGGCCTGTACATGCTGGCGATGGCCTACAAGCACCAAGGCCGGCCTGCCGACGCTCGCGCCACGCTGGCACGGATCGCCGACCCCGATGCCAATGTCTACCTGCAGCGGGGCGTTCTGGCGTTCAACGAGCGGGAGTGGGCCGACGCCGGCGACAATTTCGCCAAGGCCTGGGAAAAGGACGCGTCATCGTTCCCGGCTGCATACAACCTCATGCTGACGCGTCTTTGCACGGGGCAGCTTGACCAAGCGCTCGAGACTCTCGACAAGCTTGTGCCGCTCGCTCCGTCGCCGGCTGAGAATCGATTTCTGACCGTATTGCGAGGCTTACTTGGCCGACCCGGAGCCGAGGCCAGCGCCGAGCAGATTCATTATCTCAGCACGATCACCACCGACGAGGAACAGCGCCTGCTCGACATGATCGTCGGCCTGAATCAGTTCGAGGTCGTCTATCGGCTGTTGGCCAAGCTTGTGTCGGCTCGGCCCAATAGCGAACCGGCCTTCCGCGCCTACATCGGCGCGGCGCTGGTCCAGGCCAAGAACCTCGTCGATCGCTGCCAGTGGAGCGACGCCGAGTTGCTATTGTCGCCCTTGCGCCGTCGGCTGGAATCGAGCCAGGTTCGCCTCGACGCGTTCTATCTCATTTCGATCCTCAATATGCTCGGCACGGCGGCGTGCATGTCGCAAGATTTCGAACGAGGCCTCGTGCACTTCCGTGCGGCGGCCGAAGCGTTTCAGCGCGATTTCAACACCGCCGGCCCCGCGAACAAGGCGGACCGTTACGTCAACGCCCAGGGCGTCTACATCGGCGCCTGGCTGGAGCAGAATCTCGCCCTCGCCAACGAAGCGCTGGGCCGATTGGAAATCGCCGAGGCTCACTGGAATCGCTACTTCGATTACCTCGAGCACTATTTTCCGCGTTCGCTTCCTCCCGATTATTTGCAGAACCTCGCTTTCGCAAATGCCAGCCGGCTGGCCGATCTGTTCTCGCGCAAGGAGAAATGGCTCGCTGCCGCTCGCTTTCTCGAACGGGCACATCGCATTCGGCCCACCGACTACGAGACTCTCGAACGGCTTTTCCATATGTACACGCAGATGAAGCGCACCGATGACGCTCGCAAGGTGCTCCGTCGGCTGCGCGAGGTCAGGCCCAACGACCCGCAAGCCGAGTTGTTTGAACTTGAGGTTCGCGAAGCCCGCAAGTTGGACGAGGTCGATGCCCTATTGACCGACCTGAAGCGAATCGCCCAGCGGTTCCCAAACGACACGCGAGTCGAGGAGCGCGGCGCGGCGATTGTGCACAACCTGGTGCCGATTCTGGACCGCATCGCCGACCAATACGCGAGCCAGGTGAACAAGGTGGTCGATCAGATGCGCCGTTTGCCGAGCTACCAGATCAATTGGCCGACGGTGCGCGAGATCATGCACGACATGGAGGATAAGTACTTGTTCTTGCGTCGCGTAGCCCAGAAGTGCCTGGCGCATGTGACGAGCGACGATACACGCCGTGAGTTGCATCGCCTGATCAGCCATTGCGACCGCAAGATCGATCAGTGTCATTCGTTGGCTGAATAACGAACCGTCTTCGCTCGGCGCCCACACGGCGCCGGGTGATCGTAATGCGGAGAACCGGAGGTCATCATGCCGCCGCCGAACACGCCGGTTGTGTTGCAATTAGCGCCTTTGCCGAGGACGCAGATCGGGCCGTTTTTGATTCTCGGCGTCGACAAGGACGCGTCCAAGGAAGTGATCGAAGCCGCCTGGGCGGAGAAGATCAAGCAAGCGCGGCGCGGCGCCATCAAGACGCCGTTGGAGGACATCAACTGGGCCCGCGAGATGCTCTCCAGCAAGGAGTCGCGCATTCGCTGCGACGCGGTCGCATTCAACGTGGACACGACCGACGGGACGTTGAAGAAGCTCAAAGAACGTTACCAGGGCAAGACGCAGGTGGAGGTCCGCTGCAAACCGATCGACACGGAGAAATGGCTCGCCGACTACGTGCCGCCGACGCCGGTGCCCACCGTCGAGGAAATTCGCGGCATCGTGCAGATTCCGGAGATTCCGCGGGAAGTGCCGGCGGTGCGGGTTATGCTGGAGGATTTCGTCGAGGAGCGCATCGACCCCTGGAAGGTAGAACTTGACGCTTGATTTTTCCCCGCTGACCGTGGTTGAATATCACGGTCCTCGAAACCGGCAATAACTCGGATTCATCGTTTAGCGCTCGCGCGGCGCCGCGCGAGCGCTAAACGACGAGCCAGCAAGGATACCCTTCATGAACGACGATTTCAAACTTCCGGTCAGCGCCCCCACCGATCCCGAACTGCCGACGATGGGCATGTCGAGTGTCTATCGCTTGTTCGAAGCGTTCATCGCCATGCGCGAGAAGAACGATCGGCAACACAAGTCGTTCGAGCAGACTCAGGCACGGGCGCGCGACGCCCTGCAGTCAAGCTTTAACACGTTTGCCGGAGACACGCAGAAGGCGTTTCAGAGCCTGCGCCAAGAAATTCTCGGCGAAAAGAAGTTCAGCCTCGTCATGCTCAATCTCATTCTCGATCTAGGCATCGAGATGAATCACATTCTGGATTCGAAGCCGAAGCATCTGCCGACTGGTCCGGAAGGCGAAGCGATGGCCGGCTGGATCAAGGGGTTGGAAGTGCAGAATCGCAAACTCTGGGACGACATTCGCAAACTGGGCATCCACACCTACGAAGCTCCCGTGGGCACGCCGTACAACCCGGCGATGCACGAGCGCGTCGGCAGCACGCGCGTCGAAGGCTTGCCGGCCCTGATGATCGCCGAGACAAAAGAACTGGGATACGCCAGCCAACAGCCGGAGTTCATCTTGCGTCGGCCGAAGGTGCTCGTGACCGAGTGACCGGCAGTTTCAGAGCCTGATGCGCTAGCAATGAGAGTCCGTTTTTCGCTTCGCTACCATGCCTCGGCGCCGGCAAACTCACTTCATCAACTCGACGGCGAAAAGCATTCCCATGGCGCCGCCGCGGTCGTCGCGGCCATTGATGGCGGGGCGTTTGAAGTAGTCTTCCAGCGTCTTCTGTTTGCCGGTGCCCGTGCAAACGTTGACGAGCTTGCCATCGGCGCTGGTGCGATCCTTGATGGCGCGCCAGGCTCGGTCGATGCTCGGCTGAAAATCGTCCTTGGCGAGCCAGCCCCGGCGGATGCCTCGCTGCATGGCGAACCCGATCATGCAGGTGCACGAGTACTCGTCATAGCTCGTGGGATGGTCGATCACTTGATGCCAGCAGCCGGTCTTGGCGTCTTGATGCGGCTTCAGAGCGGCCAGGTGCTTTTGGAACGCGACAATGAGGTCGTTGCGCGCGGGATGATCGTCGGGCCAATCGCTGAGGGCGAGCGCCAGGCCGAGTGCCGGGAAGCTGTTGCCTCGCCCCCAGGCGGCGTCACACAGGGGCGAATGGCGGTAGAGGCCATCCGCCCGGACACAGAGTTTGCGCATCGATGCGAAATGGGTAACGGCCGCGTCGAAGTACTTTCGCTCACCGGTGAGCTTGCCTGTCGCCGCCAATATCGGCCCGGCCATGAAGACGGCGTCGCTCATCTCGCTGTGGTAGGGCATGAGCGGCTTTGCCTTGCCGGCTTTGTCGAAAATCTGATCGGCGGCGTTTCGGCACAATTGAATCCAGCGCTGGCGATCGTTCCCCTTGGCCCGTCGTGCCAGTTCCGCGAAGATCAGATGCCCCGCTTGTTCACTTCCCGACTTCGGAATCGGCGCCTTCTCTCCGCGCAGGTACGGCCCGACGATCGTGTCGACTTCCTCTGCGTACTTTGCATCGCGCGTCAACTCGCTCAGACGCAGCTTTGCGACCAATGGCAGCGCCGGGATATACGCGACCTGATCGAGCTTCTTGCCATAAACCGCAGCGAGTTGTTCCGCCACTTGCCGCGGCGACCGCGCTTGCCGCTCGCTATCGTCCTGGCCGTAGGCGACCGCGGCGAGCGGCACAAGGACCAATGCGAACCAGAACGAACGCGATGGTGAACGAAAAGACGTCATCGTGCATTCTCGAATTACAAAGGGCATGACCTGTTGCGATACAGAGTGAAATCGTACCAGAGAAATCCGCGAGAGCAACTCCTATCGCGCGAATTCGTGCCGACTCCCCAACCTTGCGAATCAACTCTCCGGGCGGCCTACCTTCCTGTAGAATCGATGTGTGGATAACGCTCGACTCCATCGGCCAGGTTTCATCATGCGTCGGCGTCGCGGTTTTACTTTGATCGAGTTGCTCGTCGTCATCGCCGTCATCGCGATATTGATAGGCCTGTTGTTGCCTGCCGTGCAAAAGGCGCGCGAGGCCGCCAACCGAAGTGAATGCCTCAATAACATGAAACAGCTCGGCCTGGCCTTGCATGGCTTTCACGACACCCATCGCGTGTTCCCGGCGTCCGGCTGGACACAGGCGGGGCCGGGCAATGCCGGCGGCAAGTTCGTCGGCTGGCGCCCGCTGACGTTGCCCTACCTCGAGCAAGAAAACCTCAAGAAGCTGTACGATTTCAATGCGCACTGGTGGGAGGGGACAAACCCCGCCGCCGCCGCGGTCCCGGTGAAAGTATTCCGATGCCCCAGTGTCCCGGAACGAATTGAGGTGATGTCCGCCGTTGCGAAGCCGCCGCGCCCGGCCATGATGTTCGCCAACCCGATCGCTCCGGTCGATTACGAAGCGATCATGGGCGTGCAGCCGGCCTCCATCAACCCGCACCTGTGGGCATCCGTATACAACGCCGACAATCGCTTTTCGGTCATGTATCGCAACTCGATGACTCGCATGGTTGACGTGACCGACGGCGCCGCGTCGACGATCATGATCGTCGAATGCGCGGCCAGGCCGTTCGTATACCGCAATGGGTCGGCCCAACCAGGCCTCAACAACGATCAGGGGATCGGCTGGGCCGACAGTGAAGGCCCCTTCAGCCTGGACGGCGCCCGCGCAGATGGATGGGCCGAGGGCTGTGGCCTGGCGGCCGGCTGTACCTTCCCGATGAACAAGAAGAATGACAACGAGCCGTACAGCTTTCATTCCGGCGGCGGCAACTTCCTCTTCGCCGACGGCCACGTGCAATTCCTCCGCGACTCCATCCCGCTCTCCACGCTTGCCGCACTCTGCACCATGAAGGCCGCCGAGCCGGTGGGGCCGTTGGAGTGATCCAGCAAGAAACTCCGCGAGCGCCTCGCCGGAATTTCCCACCGCGGAGTACCGTCCGAGCCTGAGCACCAGCGAACGGTTACATGCTTGTTCTGACACCTTTTTTTCTTATTCAACGCGGAGTCTGCCAGACCCACAAGGCGCCGCTGCCTTGCGATGAGGCGAGCGCGGTGCTGACAGCGATGGTGCGTCCGTCCGGGCTGAAGCGGACGAAGCCGAGCGTTGGCGCCGCCAGGTGGAGTTGCATGATCTCGACGGCGGTCTCCGGTTCCCAGAGTGTGGCCGTGCCGCCCGCAACTGTGGCGATGCGCTGGCCATCTGGCGAGAAGGCGATGTCCGAGAACCCGCCGCCGACGAGCGTGTGCACTTCCTTGCCGGTCGCTTCGTCGAGGAGCTTGCCCGAGGCACTGGCGAAGATCTTGCGGCGTGGCTCGTAAGCCAGGCCGGTGAGCCCATTTGCCGAGGTCGGCGCGACGAAGATGTCGTTGCCGGTTGCTATGTCCCAATGGCGAATCGTGTAAGCCTGTGTCATAACGTTGGAACAGGTGACGGCCAGGCGATCGGGCGATGAGCCAAACGCCAGACGGCCGATCGTGACGCGCTTGTCGAGCGCCATTGCCCGGCGAATCTTGCCGGTGTGTGGGTCCCATACCTTGACCTGCGCCGGCACGATGCGCAGAGGTCCGAGCGGCACGTCGGCTTTCAAAAGCTCCGGCGCGCCGGATGCGACCCATCTCCCGTCCGCGCTGAACGCGACTTGCGTTACGCCCAGTTCGCCGTGATCGCGAAACGTGACGATCGCTTTCCTCTCGGCCAGATTCCAAATCTTGACGGTGCAATCGAGGCTCGCCGACGCCAAGAGCTTGTTGTCTGGGCTGAACGCAAGGTCTTTGATCGATCCGTCATGGCCATTCAACTCGGCGATCGTCATGTCCGTGGCCATATCCTTGACCGTGATGTCGTGGCCATGCATGCCGTGGGTCATGGCGAGATATTTACCGTCGGTGCTGAAGGCGAAGGCGAAGACGCTGCCGGCGATCATGCGGCTGCCGAATTGATTGACCTTGGGGTTCCAAATCTTGACATCTTCGCCTGCGGAGGCAATGCGAGCGCCATCGGGGGAGATGGCGGCGCCGAGGACCATCTGTGAATGCCCGCGCAGAGCGGCGAGGTTTTGACCGGTCTGCCAATTCCAGACGCCGACGATGCGATCCTCGGAAGCCGAGATGAGCATCGGCTCCTTGGTGCTGAAGTCAAGCGCGCGGATCATGCCGCGATGGCCGACGAGATTACGGACGTGTGCGCCTTTGTCGGCGTCGTAGAGGACGATTGTGCCGTCCTGGATGCCGACGGCAAGGACCTTGCTGTCGGGGCTGAAGGCGACAGCGAAGGCGAATTGCGGGCTGACTTGCATCGTGTGAAGTTCTTTGCCCGTGTCGGCTTCCCACGTTTTGATGACGCCGGACCAGCATACACCGGCGAGCTTGCTACCATCGGGGCTGAAGGCGACGGCGGTGCAGCGGTTCGGATGGCCGGTGAGCGTGCGGATCGGCTTGCCTGTAGCGGTGTCCCACAGGCGGATTTGGCTCCGTGCATTGAGCAGGCCGCTCGCCGATGCCAGAGTCTTGCTGTCGGGACTGAAGGCGAGCGATTGGACGAGATCGTCATGCCCGGTTAGTACGTGAAGTTTCTCACCTGAGTTCGCGTCCCAGATGACCGCCTGATTGTTGCGATAGCCGATGGCCAGATATCGGCCATCCGCTCATTTCCAGGTCGATGTGGACAAGTTCCTCGAGCGTGGCGAGATAGCGCGGGTCGTCAGCGTGCGGCAGGTGCTCCTCGATGCGCACGGTCTTGCCATCGCGCCAGGCCGCTTCAAAGTGCTGGCGAGCGGTTTCGTTGACCGATGCGTAGGTCGATTGCTCCGCCACAAGTGGGCTCCTGGTTGCTACGTTTACCCTCCCACTCCCTCCCCCACCACGGGGGGAGGGGGCCGTTTCTCCGAGGGCCACTCGGTAGCTTCTGCTCAATGACCGTTTGCCGTGCGTCTTGCGGAACTATTCGTTTATCAAGTTACCGCGCCCGGCATGCGACATCAACGAATTCACGAGGCCAGGCTCGAAAACCTGGCCTCGCATGGTTCGTTATCGCCGTGGCAACGTTGCGCCACCAAAGATAGGCGTCGCCATCGGTCGCAGCGTCGGCTGGATCATGCGGACGAGGTTGGGCAGCGTGGTCATGGCTGCCTGCGTGTCCGGCGGAGCCATGACGCCAGCGTGGTAGTAAGCGCGAATCGATTGCGCTATTTGCGCTGCCGACCCGTCGCGCGGCGAGTTCGATCTCGACGACGCCGAGGGATTATGGCGGTTGTTGTGCGCGATCACGTTGACAAAAGTCCGTAAGCAGGTGCGCTTTCACACGCGCAAGAAGCGAGGGCTCGATCAGGAGGTGCCGATCGCTCCGCCGGCCCATCAGAGCAGCGTCGGCTTCCAACCCGCCGACGACGCGCCTAATCCAGCGGAGATGGCCGAATTCGCCGACTCGTTTGAGAAGTTATTGGGATCGCTGGAGGAGGAAGAACGGCAAATCGTCGACTTGAAATTGCAGGAGTGCACGCACGACGAGATCGCCGAGCAACTCGGAATCTCGGAACGCACCGTGCGTCGCGTGTTCAAGCGGATTCAATCGAAATTGAGCCGGGCACTCGAAGGGCAGGAGGGGTAGTTTGTTTACGTTTAGCGCTCGCATGGCGCGAAGCGAGCGCTAAACGTAAACAGCCGGCTAATACTCCCGCGTCGTCGTGATGCCCGGCTGCGGGACGGGGTAACGGCCGTTGGCCCATTCCAGCGGCGCCGGCGAATCGACAGTCAAGCGGTCCACGTTCGGCGCGAACTCGTGCTGGTGGGCCAACATCTCGTCGCGAGTGATGACTTGTCCCGTATGGGCGGCATAGCGGCCCATTGCGGTGATCAGGCTCGCTTCCGCGCCACGGGCCACTTCATTGAACGGGCGATTATTGCGGATTGCGTCCATCAGGTGATTCCATTCGAGCTGATACGGAACCGGTTCCTCGCGGGCAAAGCGCCAGGCGGCGTCATCGTTATTGTTGGTGATGTTCTGCCCTCGGAAGATGCGGCAGAAACTCGGCGAATGGCCTGAGCGTGAAATCGTCGCCGCCGCACGAGTGCCGTGGGCGTAGCTGGCGAATTGGCCATGGCAACCGGCGATGCATCGGCCTTCGAGGAAGAGTTTGGTCCCGTCGCCAAAGGTGTATTCGACGGAATAGCTGTCGAAGTTCTGATCGACGGAGTCGCCGCGATAGTTGCCGGCTTCGATGCGTCGGAAATGCCGGCCTCCCGATGCTTGCGCCCGCACCGGCCAAGCGTTTTTCATCCAGCAGCATTCATCGATGTTGTGAATGTAGAAGTCGCTGAAGCAACCGCCGCTCGCCCAGAGGAATGAGTGGAAGCGCTGAATCTGGTACATCAAGTGCGTCATGTTGTCGGGCTTGGGCGGCGAGTTGAAGAAGCCGATCGGTCCATGCATACGGTAGGCGCGCATCAGCGTGATATCGCCGATTTGGCCGTCACGGATGCGCTGATAGAGTTCCTTGCGAGCGTCGCAATGCCGGCACATCAGGCCGACGCCGACCTTGAGGTTGGCGCGAGCCGCCTGCTCGCCGAGGGCGAACATGCGCCGTGTGCTCGGTCCATCGACGCTGATGGGTTTCTCCATGAAAACGTGCAGCCGTTTCTCGATGGCATAAGCAAACATCGGCCAGCGGAAGGCGGGAGGCGTGGCCAGGATGACGACGTCGCCGGCGCGAAGGCTATCCATGGCCTGGCGATAGGCGTTGAAGCCGATGAAGCGGCGCGCTTCGGGCACGTCGACTTGCCGACCCAGGGTGCGCTGCAAATAGCCGTGGCTGGTGCCAAGCCGGCCCGCGAAAACGTCGGCCATGGCGGTGAGCCGTGTCGGTCCTCCGCTGGCGAGAAGGGCATTCTCGGCCGCCCCGGTTCCTCGACTGCCGCAGCCGACGAGGGCGATTTGAATGAGATTGTTTTCGCCGGCATGGACGAGCGGCACATTGGCCAGCACTGATGTCGCCACGGCCGCTCCCGTCGCCGCCATGACGTCGCGGCGAGATGGCGATTTCTGTTCTTTGCTCATGAGGTTCGCCCTTTCGTGAGATAGCGTTGTGAACCGCTCGCCTCTACGAGGCGAGGCAAGGCGGTAATGCAGTACTCGTTATCATCGCGACGATCGCGTGCGATTGCAATGAAAATCGGGACGGATTTCACTTCTTCGGCGACGGCGTCTTGACGATCTCGACATCGAGCCGCCCGCGCTGTTCCTCCTCGAAGGTATTCACCAGGGCGGCGAAATTGAGGTTCACGCCCTGCCGGCCCGGCGTGCGCGACGCGTCGGCCTTGACGGTCACCTCGACGCTGCTCTTTCCTCGAGGGATCACAACCATTAGCGGCAATTCCAGACCCGGCGCCGGCGAAAGCTGGATGGCCACTTCGCCGTCAAACGTCGGCAAGCGATCGGCATGGAACAGAACCTTGGCCGATGTGCCCGGTTCCAGCTTGACCAGGGCCGGTTCGACGCGAACCGTGTACGCCGCCTTAACGTCGAGATCAAACGTGCGTGTCAGCGCCACCTTGCGTCCGCCGTGCATGGCGATGCCGGTCACCTCGACGCGATGTTTCGTCAGGTTCGTCAGGATCTTCGAATGGATCGAGCCCTTGTCCTGTGTGAACTCGGCATAGACGCGTGTTCGCCCTTCTTCCTTCGGAGCGATTTGGCCGCCCTTGGCAGAGTAAGCGATAGCGCCGGCGAAACCGTTCGCACGCTTCAGCGCGATCGGAAACTCGACAAGCTGGTAACGCCCGAGCGTCGCCGACGCATTGGGCAACTCGAAGGTGAAGAAAGCGGCCGGCGTGATCTGCAGGGCGAATCGATCGGTCAGCGCCGGCGGCGGGCGGCGTTGATCGTCGCGCAGGGCGTGCGGGATCAGATCGACATTGACGATCTGCCGATCGATCAGCGGACGTGTGCGAACGAGCGCCGGGTTATCGACTTTGGCGTCCACCAGACGCGCCTGGATCTGAATCGTGTGGATGCCGGCGGGCACGTCATCCTTGGCGTGCAATTTGCATACGATGGCGTTGACGCCGGCATCGATCTCCGTGGGCGAGAGCGTGACGCCTGGCGGCGCTCCGAGCAAACTGAGCGCAATCTTGCCGCCGTACTCGCTGCGTGCAATCGTCAGCGGCATCGGCTGATAGTCGCCTCGGGGCACGGTGATCCCTTCGACTTCAGCGATTACTTGCACAGTTGGCTGAGGTGGGCGGACATCGAGGCGATAGGCGAAAGCCGGCCCGCCATCGCGATAAACATCGCGCACTGCAATACCATAGACGCCTGGAGCACCTGCGGTGAAATCGAGCATCGTCTCTTCCTGGGCATTCTCGGCCGCGCGACGAATTTCTTTCCCCTTCGCGTCGGTGACTGCGATTTCGAGCTCAGCCGGCGACTGAAACGCCCGCGCCTCGGCGCGAATCTGTATGCGTTGCCCCTTCATCAACTCGACGCGAAAGAGATGGCGGTCGCCTGATTTGTTCAAGATGCCGCACAGGATGCCTGGGACCTTGGCAAGCGTGGATTCCTCGAACGTGGCGCCTGGCGATTGATGTATGGTCACGTCGGCGTCGGTTGCTTCCAGGGGCAGCCAGGCCGATCCGTCGTCGCCTGTGCGTTTGACCGTGCCGATGAACAGACCCGATGCATTCTTCGGCACGTCTATCGAAAGCGACGTCGAGAGGCTCGATTCCGGCGAACCCAATTCAGCGCGCTGGCCGGCGCGGACCGCCGTCGGAATCGCGTTGCGCGCTGCCGGAAATCGCCCCATGCGCAACACGTACATGCCGTCGGCGGAACCGTGAAATCGGGCATCGCGAATCTCGACGGTGATCTTCCCCGCCTCGGCAAAGGTGTGCTCGAATCGGCAGTCGTAGAACAAACCGACATCGTTGTCGCGCTGGGCGACGATCTTGCCCTTGGCATCGCGAAGCGTGATGAGCGGATCGACATCCTTGCCGAGACGATTTCCAACGGCTTCAAACGTGACGCGTTGCCCCTTGGCCACATTGATGGCGTAGCGATCTACCGTCGCTTGGCGGAATCTCCCCCAGACGGACGCGGGCAGCGCGACGACGTCGGCCTTCTCACCCGGTCGCACCGGCAAGTCGTCGATCAATACGAGACATGCGTTCGCCAGCCCGTCTTCGGTCGCCAGGCGAACACCGCAGATTCCCACGGGTGTGTCGGCGGCGACGGTGACATCGAAGACGGCGCTGGTCGCGGATGATTCACCGACGGGGACCGCTCTGACTGATCCGGACGGCAGGGTCGACCACAGGCCGACCGGTTTGCCAAAGCCCGAGCCGACTACTTTCATGCGCGTCGTCTTGCCTCGCTCCAGTACGGGCGGTTCGAAATGTCCGACAAAGGCCTCTCCCCGGCACGGTGCGGTAAGGCCCAACAGCAGAACCACAAGTATCGGACCATTGCGCAGCAAGCCGGTTCTCATGACAAGCTCCATCAGTGGGGGTATGCTCATTTTACGGCGCGGCCCGGCGATCTGCCTGGAACATTGCAGTGGAGTAAGTACATTGACTGGCGACGCCTCGACGCAATCTGCTTCATCGATTGATATTCCCAGAGGCATTTCAATGAGCTTTGATCTGTTCTTCTACTGCCGCTCCGACGGCGACACAGTGTCCCGCGAGGACTTCGTCGACTACTTCGGATCGCGCAGGAACTACAAGATCAGCGAAACGCAAGCATGGTATGAGAACGAGGACACGGGCGTCTATTTTTCCTTTGACTACAGCGAATCCGAGCAGGCCGAGAACGAAAGCGATCAACATCGCTTGATCCCCGTTGCGTTCAATCTGAATTTCTTCCGGCCCCATGCGTTTGGCCTGGAAGCGGAGCCGGAAGTCACGGCCTTCGTAAAGAGCTTCGATCTCTTGGTGTCCGACCCGCAGATGGACGGAATGGGCGACGGCGAGTACGCGCCCGGTGGATTTCTCAAGGGTTGGAACGCGGGCAACCAGTTCGGCTATCGCGCACTGGCTGCCCAGCAGGGCGACGCCAAGGTGCTGACCTTGCCGACAAGCGAGATCGAAGCATCCTGGACCTGGAACTTTCGCCGAGAGGCGCGCCAAGACAAAGTCGGTGAAGAAGCTTTTGTGCCGCGCATCATGTTCCTCGACGATGCCGGCGCCGTTCGAACAGCCGTCGCTTGGGGCGACGGAATTCCAATTCTCCTGCCCACGGTCGACTACTTGATCATTCCCCGGCAGCGATTGTCGGCCCCTGCAGTACGCGCCGACAAAATCGAGGAGATCGATGATATTGTCGTCGTCGGTTGGCGGGAAATGGAGAAGCTCATTGTGAAGTACCCATGCCTGGGCGGATCGCCCCCATGCTACAAGCTTTTTTACGATGACACGCCGTCGGAGATCGCCACGTTCATTCGTCAAAGGAAACCGCCCGAGAAGATGGTCACGGGCGTCGCCTTCGATCAAGTGCTCAACCGCGAGATGATCGAAGAAGCCCGATACGCGGCCATGCACTGAGCAGGGTTTTCCGACGAGCTCCGGTGGGGCACGTTTGCAACGTGCCAAAGTAGCGTGACTTTCATGGCACGTTGGAAACGTGCCCCACGGGTTTTTCCTGCTTTCACATTCGACGCCTTTGTGGTACTTTGGGACGTAAGGTTTGCGGCATTGAGGCTGGGGAGTGGATTTCATGCAGTCCGAGCGGCTTTTGCAGGCCATGCAGAAGACGATCAGTCATGATCTGCCCAATCAGATCATCGTGCTGCAGAGCTTGTTGCAGTTATTGCGTGAGGAAGAATCCGACGCGCTCGGCGATGAAGGGCGAGAATACGTTCGGCGCCTGATTCATGCGACGCGGCGCGCGGGTGAATTGGCGCGATTTCTCAAGGAGTTGTGTCGGATCCAGACGCTTGCGTGCAAAGCCGAGAGTGTTTCGCTGGCTGCGCTCAGCCAAGAGCTGCAGGGCGAATTGCAGCGGATCCATGCCGATCGGCATTTTGAGTTCGACTGGCGCTGGAGCGAGAAGACGATCCACGGCGATTCGCGCGTGTTTCTAAGCGCTCTGCTCGAACTTGTCGCCGCAGCGACGAGCCCGCAATCGAAGCGTTGCCTGGTGTCCGGAACGTCGGAGCTGCGAGACGGCGCCGTTATGCTGCTGTTGCGCATTGACGAGCGGATGCCCGGAAAGGCCGCAATGCCGTTCGAGCCCATCGACCAGCGTCTCGAAGTCACGATCGCGCGCGAATGGCTTCACCTGTGCGGCGCGACGGTGTCGGCGGAGCAAGCGAGCGATGGCGTGAGTACGTTCTCGATTCGCACGCCGCGAAGTTGACCAGGCGCGATGGATGGGTCTGATACGGAACCGAGTCATGGCAGAACCGCTGCGGTTATTTTTGGTGGAAGACAACGACGACATCGCCTTCGTGACTCGGCGCTGCCTGGAGCGCGCCGGCCACGACGTGACCGTCTGTCATACCGGCGCCGACGCCCTAATCGTGCTCAATCAGCTTCCTTTCGACCTCGTCGTGCTGGATTATTTTCTCGAGGACATGAAGGGAAGCGAACTGTTGCAGCGCCTGGCGGCAGACAGTGTGCGCACGCCGATTCTGATGATCACGGCCTACGGCGACCAGCAACTCGCCACGCGCGTTCTGCGCGAAGGCGCTCTCGATTACGTTGTCCGCGACCAGTCCAGTTCGTATCTCGAAGAGCTGCCCAAGCGCGTCGGCGAGGCGGTCACTCGGCATCGGCTGCAGCAGACCAACAATCTGTTGATCGCAGCCCTCGAATCGACACGCGACGGCATCATCATCACCGACCTGCAGGGAACGGTCCACCACGTCAACGCCGCGCTGGAACACATGTTCGGGTACAGTCGACTCGAAGTGCTCGGAAAAAACGCCAGCGAACTTTTTCGCAGCGAGCAGCAGTCGAAAAAAGCCATCGACAGCATGTGGAAGGTGCTCCGCGATCGCAGTAGCTGGCAGGGCGAATTGGTCAATCAGCGCAAAGACGGCACCCTGCTGGACACGTCGCTCACCATCTCGCCGATCTTCGATTCACGCGGGCAGATGACGCATTTTGTCGGCATCTACCGCGAAATCTCCGAACGCAAGCAGATGGAACGCCAGCTGGTGCAGGCCCAGAAGATGCATAGCGTGGGTACGCTTGCAGGCGGCGTTGCGCATGAGTTCAATAATCTTCTCGCAGGCATTCAAGGATATGCGTCGTTGGGCCTGCGCGAACGCAACGTGGCCCCCAACATCAAAGAATTTCTCGAGTTTATCGTTCAGCTCACCGATCGCGCGGCCAATTTGACGCGCCAACTCCTGGCATTCGCACGAAAGCCATCGCTGGTTCGCGGTCCGACCGATTTGATCAAACTACTTGAAGGCACGCGTAACCTGGCGCAACGAAGCTTGAACATCGAAGTCGCCCTCCAAATCGAGCCGCCCGCCGAAAACGAAGCATGGATGGCGCTGGCGGACGCCAACCAGATGCAGCAAGTGTTGATCAACCTGACACTCAACGCCCGCGACGCCATGCCTAAGCCGCAGCCGGCGCCGATCATGTACCGATTGTACCATCGGACACTCGCCGGCGAGTTGCCCGCGTTCCCGCAAAACGTGCCCCCCGACGACTATATGGTCATCGAGGTGCAAGACCGCGGCGCCGGCATGACTCCAGAAATCCTGGCGCAGGCGCTCGATCCTTTTTTCACCACCAAGGACGTCGGCCAAGGCACCGGCCTCGGGCTCCCCGTCGCCTTCGGCATCGTCACCGGGCATAACGGGTTCTTGACGATTGACAGCGAAGCCGGCAAAGGCACGACGATGGGGCTCTACATGCCTCGCCTGGCCCAGCCGGTCCCCGATCTTACGGCAGCGAATGTCACGGTCCTTGAGCCGGACGTTTCACCGCGAAAACAAATCCTCGTTGTCGATGACGAACGAGCCGTCCTCGACGTCATTCGCCGATTCCTGGAAATCGCCGGGCACTCCGTCATCGCGGCGGCCAATGGCGTCGAGGCGTGGCAGATACTCGCGACACAGCCCGTTGACCTCATCGTGCTCGACTGGATGATCCCGAAGGAGGATGGCCGGGCGAACTTCGAACGCATCCACCGGACCTATCCGGCGATCCCAGTCCTGCTCTGCACCGGCCTTGTACAAGCGGAACAGGCTTCGGCGCTCCTGAGTGAAGGGGCGGCCGGACTCCTCCGCAAGCCGTTCCGCATGAATGAACTCTGGTACGCGGTTCATAATGCTCTGTCGCCAACAACGCAAGACTAACGAGCCGGCCGCGATGATGAATCGTAGACATCACGCTCCGCGTGATGGTGGGGCAGGAGGCCCCATTCAGGCATGGTGTTTTTCGGCTGCAATTCATCACGCGGAGCGTGATGGCTACCTAACTCAAAGTGCCGAGACGTTCCGCGATGGCTCCTCCAACCTGTTGCGTCGATGCCGATCCCCCTTGATCCACGGGCAACGTATTTCCGTTCGCCAGGATATCCATGACCGCTTGCTCGATAAGCTCGCCGCCGCGTCGGAGGTCGCGATGGTCGTGGCGCCGGCCAAGCCAATCGAGCATCATGCCCGCCGACAGAATCGCCGCGATCGGATTGGCGATTCCTTTGCCGGCGATGTCGGGCGCCGTCCCGTGCGCAGGCTGAAACACCGCGTGATCGTCGCCGATGTCCGCCGACGGCGCCATGCCCATTCCGCCGATCAAGCCGGCGCCAAGATCCGAGAGGATGTCGCCGAACATGTTTTCCGTCACGATCACGTCGAACCGCGCCGGCTTTTGCACCAAGTGAAGCGCCATCGCGTCGATGTAGGCGTGCTGTTTCCGAATCGACGGATATGCCGCTGCGACCTCGTCGAATACCTTTCGGAAGAACGCATAGCTCTTGAAGATGTTCGCCTTGTCCACGCACGTCACGCTCGGCGAGGCGCGCGGTGGGCGTGAAGATGTGCCCTCTTGGGCCAGGCAAAACGCGAACTCGCAGATGCGTTCAATGCCGCGGCGTGTCATCACGAGCGTGTCGGTTGCGACCTGATCGTGCAGCAGGATTCCCGCTTGCAACGAGGCGAACAACCCTTCGGTCTGCTCACGCAAGATGACGAAATCGATGTCGCCCGGCTTGGTATCGACGAGCGGCGTTTGCGCGCCGGCGTAGAGCTTGCACGGACGCACGCCGGCGTAAAGGTCGAGCTTGACGCGCAACGTCACTTGCGGCGTCAGCTCGGTGCCGTCCGGCTTACGGATGTCGGGATGCCCCATGGCGCCCAACAGCACGGCGTCGGCGCGGCGACAGGCGTCGAGCGTGTCGGCCGGCAAATCTTCGCCGGTGCGCTTGTAGCAGATCGCTCCCGATTCGTGTGTCGTCGTCGTCAGCGTGAAGCCGCCCAGCTTGGCTTCGACAGCACGCAACACGCGCACCGCCTCGGCCGTCACGTCGATGCCGATGCCGTCGCCGGGCAAAACTGCGATGTGAAACGAATTCTTGGTCGGCATGGTGTTAGGTTTCCCAGGGCATGACCGTATCAGAGTATTCGTTTAGCGCCCGCATGCCGTCAGGCGGGCGCTAAACGAGGAAGGGAAGGATTTTCCTATCAATCCATCAGCACGCCGACTACAATGCCATCTCAAACCTTTGGAGGAATTACCATGAAGAAACTCGCAATCATCGTCTTGCTGGCCGTCGTGCTCCCCGTGAGCGCCGCCGATTGGCCGCACTGGCTTGGTCCGAATCGCAACGGCACTTCGCCGGAAACCGGATTACTCAGCTCCTGGCCCAAGGGAGGTCCGAAGCTGCTCTGGAAGGTCCCCGGTGGCGAAGGCTACTCCACCGTCGCCATCTCCGGAGGACGGGCCATCACCCAGGTCCAGCACGACGGCGGCGAGTTTGTCCTTGCGCTCGATCCCGTCAAAGGCACTAAGCTCTGGGAGACCAAGATCGCCTCTGCGTACGACAACACGTACGGCAACGGTCCGCGCGGCACGCCGAGTATCGACGGCAAGCACGTCTACGTCCATTCCCCCAGCGGTCCGCTCGTCTGCCTTGAGGTGGAGAAGGGGGCCATTGTCTGGTCGGTCGATCTGCTCAAGGACCTGGGAGGCAAGAAGCTGAACTGGGGCCTAGCCGCCTCGCCGCTAGTTCAGGGCGACCTCGTCTATGCACTGCCCGGCGCCAAAGGCGCCGCCGCCGCCGCGTTCAACAAGGCCGATGGCAAGGTCGTCTGGAAAGGCGGCGGAGACGACCAGGCCGGGTACGCCACTCCGCACCCCATCACCATCGCGGGCCAAAAGCAGATCGTCTTCTTCAACGCCGACGGACTCTTCGCCATGACCGCCGACACCGGCAAAGAACTCTGGCGCGTTCAATGGAAGACCGGCTACGAGTGCAACATCTGCACCCCGCTTCTCATCGGCAAGGACCGCCTCTTCGTCTCCTCCGGCGAGGACGTCGGCTGTGCCATGTTTGAGCTTTCCGCCGCCGATCCCAAGATCGCCTGGGAGAGCAAAGGCAAAAAGAGCGTCATGGAAAACTACTGGGCCAACGCGGTGTACCACGACGGCTACCTCTACGGCATCACCGGCCATTTCGACGTCAAGAAAATGCACCTCAACTGCGTCGACGCCAAGAACGGCAAGTTGATGTGGACTGTCAAGAACTTCGGGAAATGCGCCCTCACCCAAGCCGACGGCCACCTCTACATCAGTATGCACAACGGCGACCTCGTGTTGGCCAATTGCAATTCGTCGAAGTACGATGAAGTCTCTCGCTTCAAAGGGATCGGCCAAAAGAACCGCACGTCCGTCACCATCGCAGACAAACGTATGTACGTCCGCGATCACAGCAACGTGTACTGCTTCGATATCGCCGGCAAGTGACGCCTTGGTTCGGCGTAGGCAACGTAACACGACAGCGCTAGTTCGTAGGTTAGGCTTTCCAGCCTGACGCATTTTGACGACCTTGGGTGCTCTGCGTCATGCTGAAAAGCCTAGCCACTTATGTAGCGCTGTTCAACTAACCAGACGCGCATGGGAGGGCAGTCCTGGCTTACGCGCGCCAGGTCCACAGCGTAGATCACATGCCGTGCGCATCCGCCGACCCACGTTCGGGCAATGCCATCGGGAAGCGACACCCCACGCTGTCGAGTGAGACGCTTTGAGTCGGCTGCAACGACGCCTGTTTCCGATGACGGCATCCGTGCATAAGACAACAAGCCACGGCGCCGATGCCGCGTGCTGAAAGCCGAGTCCGAAGTACCGGCGGCCAGGAAGGGACCACGGGTACTCAGTACCGAGTACTCGGTGCTCGGTCGCAAGATGTAGCCGGACCGTGGTAAGTTCTCGGCACTACGGGACCAGGAACATGCCGGAAGAGAAGGCTACGGCCAGTCGTCCATTTCGCAAATTGATGGTCGCGAATCGCAGCGAGATCGCCATTCGCGTCTTCCGTTCCGCTCACGAATTGGGCATTCGCACAGTCGCAATCTACGCACACGAGGATCGCTTCGCGCTGCATCGCTTCAAAGCAGATGAAGCGTACCGCGTCGGCGCCGCCGGCGAGCCCCTGCGTTCCTATCTCGACATCGACGCCATTGTGCGACTCGCCAAGGAGCACGAAGTCGACGCGATACATCCGGGCTACGGCTTTCTCTCGGAGAATCCGCGTTTTGCCCAAGCGTGTCACGATGCCGGCATCACCTTTGTCGGTCCGCGCGTGGAGGTTCTCGAACAACTCGGCGACAAACTGGCTGCCCGCAAGCTGGCCCGCATCGCCAACGTTTCGATCCTCTCCGGCGGCGATGAACCGATCGGCGACAAGGTCAAGGCGCGGAAGCTCGCCAAATCACTCGGCTACCCCGTCATCGTCAAGGCATCGATGGGCGGCGGCGGGCGCGGTATGCGAGTCGCTCTGTCCCAGGCGGAACTCGACGACGCCATCGACCAGGCACAGCGCGAGGCCGGCACAGCCTTCGGCGTCGCTGACGTCTTCCTCGAAAAATTCATCCCCCGTGCACGCCACATCGAAGTGCAACTCATCGGCGATCGCTACGGCAACATCGTGCACCTCTTTGAGCGCGATTGCTCGCTGCAGCGCCGGCACCAAAAGGTCGTCGAACTTGCGCCGGCGCCCAATCTCGACGACGGCATTCGCAAGAGCATCTGGGACTCCGCCCTCGCCATCGGCCGTGCTGTCGGCTTGGACAACGCCAGCACCGTGGAGTTTCTGTTTGACGTCGAGACCCGGCAGTTCTACTTCATCGAAGTCAATCCGCGCATCCAGGTCGAGCACACCGTAACGGAAGAAATCACCGGCTACGATCTGATCAAATCGCAAATCCTCGTCGCGCAGGGAAAGCCGCTTTCCGACCCGGAGATCGGCCTGGGCGACCAGAGCAAGATCGTCCAGCATGGCTACGCGATTCAGTGCCGCGTGACGACCGAGGACCCAGCCAACAAATTCGTGCCCGATCATGGCCGACTGAGCCACTATCGCTCGGCGGGCGGGTTGGGCATACGGCTCGACGCGGGCACGGCGTTTTCCGGCGCCGTCATCACGCCGTTCTACGATTCGCTTCTGGTCAAGGTGACGGCGCATGGCTTGCGGTTCATCGATGCTGCCCGGCGCATGGAACGCTGCCTGCAAGAATTCCGCGTACGCGGCGTCAAGACGAACATCCCTTTTTTGATCAACCTCGTGCAGCATGATGCGTTCCTGGCCGGCAACTGCACGACGCGGTTTCTCGACGAGACGCCGGAGTTGTTTCATCTGCCGGAACGCAAGGATCGCGCAACCAAGGTGCTGACGTACATCGCCGAGGTCATTGTCAACGGGCATCACGAGGCCGCGGTGAAGAGCTTGTCGCCTGAGAAACGCAAAGCAGTCCCGCGAGCGCCGGCGCCGCTGCCGAAATGTAGGCCTCACGCTCCGCGTGAGGAACTCGTCACGCGGAGCGTGACGCCTACGATCACCGATGGCACGAAGCAGATACTGGACCAGCAAGGTCCCGACGGCCTGGCGAAATGGGTACGTAAGCAGAAAAAGCTGCTGCTCACCGACACGACATTTCGCGACGCGCATCAATCGCTCTTGGCGACGCGCATGCGCACCTATGACATGCTGCAGATTGCGCCGGTGTATGCGAGCCGCCATGCCGACTTCTTCTCCCTGGAGATGTGGGGCGGCGCGACTTTCGATACGGCCATGCGGTTCTTGAAGGAAGACCCCTGGCAGCGTCTCGCCGACTTGCGTGCCGCCATACCGAACGTCCTGATGCAGATGCTGGTGCGGGCCAACAACGCCGTCGGCTATGCGAACTATCCCGACAACGTTGTCGAACTCTTCATCCGCGAGTCGGCACGGGCCGGGATCGATGTCTTTCGCATCTTCGACGCGCTCAACTGGCTTCCCAACATGAAGCTGGCCATCGAGACGGTTTGCAAAGAAGGCAAGGTCTGCGAGCCGGCAATCTGTTACACCGGCGATATCCTCGACAAGAAGCGCGACAAATATAGCCTCAAGTACTATGTCGACCTCGCCAAGCAACTGGAAAAGCTTGGCGCGACAATGCTCGGTATCAAGGACATGGCCGGTCTTTGCAAGCCGTACGCTGCTCAGAAGTTGGTCCGCGCGGTCAAGCAAGAGATCGGCATTCCCATTCACTTTCACACCCACGATTCCGCGGGCGGGCAGATCGCGTCGCTTCTGATGGCGGCACAAGAAGGCGTGGACATCGTCGATGCCGCCATGGGGCCGCTCTCGGGCGTGACGAGCCAGGCGAATCTGAACACGCTAGTCGAGTGCCTGCGCTTCACGGAGCGCGACACCGGCATGGATTTCGACGCCCTGCTGGAAACCGCGCAGTACTGGGAAGGCGTCCGGCGCTACTATCTGCCGTTCGAATCGGGCCAGTTCGCCTCGAGCGCCGAGGTTTACCGTCACGAGATGCCGGGCGGGCAATACACGAATCTGTATCAGCAGGCGCAAGCGCTCGGCATCGAATCGCGCTGGGCCGACTGTTGCCGCATGTACGCGGAAGTCAATCGACTCTTCGGCGACATCATCAAGGTGACGCCGACGTCGAAGGTCGTCGGCGACATGGCGCTGTTCATGGTCGCGAATAACCTGACGCCGGACGATATCACGAATAGCACGCGTGAGCTGGCGTTTCCCGAATCGGTCGTCGAGTTTTTCGAGGGCAAGCTCGGGCAGCCGGTAGGCGGCTTTCCGGACGCGTTGCAGAATCGCGTGCTCAAGGGGCGCAAGGCGTTAACGACCAGGCCCGGCGCGAAGCTGCCGGCGGCCGACATCGACGATGCCCGGCGCCGTGTTGAGACGCTGGCGAAACGTCCGGCAAGCGAGCGCGATGCCGTCACGCATGTGCTCTATCCGCGCGTGCACGAAGAATTCCTGGCGCACGAGGCGAAGTGTTCGGATGTCAGCGTGCTGCCGACGCCGGTGTTTTTCTACGGCATGGAAAAAGGGGACGAAATCAGCGTTGACATCGAGCCAGGCAAGACGCTGTTCATCAAGTTCCTTACGGTGGGCGATCCGCATCTGGATGGCCGGCGCATGGTGTTCTTCGAACTGAACGGCCAGCCGCGCGAGGTATCGGTCGTCGATCAATCATTGGCCGCTGACGTGCACACACATCCGAAGGCGGAGCCGGGCAATCCGAATCAGATCGGCGCGCCGATGCCCGGCCTGGTCGTCCGCGTCAACGTCGTCGCCGGCGAAATGGTGTCGGCTGGCCAAAAGCTGGTCACGCTCGAAGCTATGAAGATGGAGACGACGGTTTATGCGGAGCGAGCCGGCAAGATCGCCGAGGTCTTGGTGCGCCCGCAGGCGCAGGTTGAGTCGGGAGATTTGTTATTGCGTTTGGAGTGACGACTCGGTTTACTGCGGGGGCGTCCGCAACTCCGTCAAGTGTGGCCGCTGTTTTGTCATTTTGCAAGCGTGCAACGCTTTTTTGGGTTGTAACCGCTTATACCGACAGCGACTCGGTGGATTCGTTGCACCGCCACACTCACACACCCCCTTGCGAAATGCAACGAATCCTGGACCAATGCTGAGTCCCCGTGATTTCGTCTAATTCACCTAATGCACCCCCCTCCAAATTG
>Ga0194132_10002794_pt1 | contig 32066 bp, 26 predicted proteins | sample TA2KigOf80mmetaG_FD_148612 | JGI IMG/M metagenome (GOLD analysis project Ga0194132, IMG submission 148612) | Freshwater microbial communities from Lake Tanganyika, Tanzania - TA2015054 Kigoma Offshore 80m | ecosystem: Environmental > Aquatic > Freshwater > Lake | place: Tanzania: Lake... | reverse complement strand
GCCGCTAATTCCCTGGCGATTAGCTGTGCCGCGGCGTACCCTCGAGCAGGTGTCCGCACTAGCGATAAGGGGCAAAACGGCAAATCGAGTCGAAAATAGTGAGGCCCCTGGGATGTCCGGGGGCCTCACTATCATGCGGTGCATTGTTGGAGGCGACGGGCGGATTCGAACCGCCGGATAGGGGTTTTGCAGACCCCCGCCTTAACCACTTGGCTACGTCGCCCCGGAAGGGCCTGGTGCAGAGGGGGAGACTCGAACTCCCAAGCCTTATTCAGGCACAGCGCCCTCAACGCTGCGTGTCTGCCAGTTCCACCACCCCTGCACGCTTGCTCGCTCCCCTACCCTGCCAACAAAGGCTGCTCGTGGATTGGGCCGAGGGAGCACAGATGATGAGGGTTCCGCGCTCATTATAGTCAAGGCTGCTATCGGCTGTCCACCGCCGGAATGCCGCGACCCTGGCACCTAGGGAGGCCTGCCGAATTGGACGGGACAGAACGCTCGGTGATATGAAAAGCGGCAGTTTTGCCATTGGGTGGGTGTGCAGTGAGGCTGCGGTTCAATATCTTGCTGGCGCTCCTCATAGTATCGAGCGCTCTGATGCTCATCCTACCGGACGCGGCGGCGGATTGAGGCGATGGCCCCGTCCCGGACGGCGTGCGGATGCCAGCAAAACCTCGCTTTTCTCGCCTCGACTCGGAGCTCAGCCACCAGGTCGAAAGTCTTGCTGCCAAGGCGACGTCCCCCGCCCTCTACGGCGTTCAGGCCCGCATCGCCCCTCCCATGGCCGTCAGCATCCGTGTCACGTCCGACGTGTACCGGACCGTCAACTACCTCCGCTCGCGGGGAGCCACGGTCGCCAACGTAGGCTCCGACTATATCGAGGCCTACGTGCCCGTCTCACTGCTGACTGCGCTTCAAGCAAGACCTGAAGTCCTGAGCGTGGATACGATCATCCCGCCGCAGCCGCTGGTGACCAGCCAGGGGCGCGCTGTCCACCGCGCCGACATCTGGCATACAGGGGGTTACACCGGCACGGGTATCAAGGTGGGGGTCATTGACACGGGTTTCACTGGCTACACCAACCTTATGGGTGTCGAACTTCCTGCCACTGTAGTCGCCCGCTGCTATACCGCAATCGGGGTCTTCACCGCTAACGTGGCTGATTGTGATGTAGGAACAGACGTGCACGGCACGGCAGTCGCCGAAGCTGTGACAGACATCGCACCTGATGTGACTCTTTACATCGCCAACCCGCTTTCACCAGCCGACCTGCAGGCGACAGTGGCTTGGATGATTTCGCAGGGTGTACGAGTAATCAATCACTCGGTAGGCTGGAGATGGGATGGACCTGGGGATGGCACGTCTCCCTTCTCCAGTAGCCCTCTCGTGTCCGTTGACGATGCGGTGGCAGGCGGCATCATTTGGGTCAACGCTGCAGGAAACGAAGGCCTGTCCACGTGGTATGGCGCGTTCGCCGACCCGAACGGGAACGGGTATCACAACTTCTCTGGTGTTGATGAGGACAACGGCATCTTTCTAGCTGCCGGGCAACAAACCCTCATCCAGTTGCGTTGGGATGACTCATGGACAAACGCGTCTCGGGACCTTGACCTTTACCTCTTCGATCCGTCCTTCAGCGTCGCAGTAGCCGGGAGCGTGAATGTCCAGGCAGGCAACGCCGGTGATACGCCGTTCGAGTTCCTGGAGTACACCGCACCGGTTGATGGGACCTACCACATCGCCGTGTTTCACTTTGCAGGGACGCCACCGGGTTGGATCCAGGTGCAGGAGTTCCAAGGGTTGCGCATAGAGTACTTTGCGGCCGAAAGGAGCATCGGAAACTCCACCGACAGCGCCAACTCTGGCATGTTGGCGGTCGGCGCGGCCAACTGGGCGACGACGGACACCATCGAGGAGTTCAGCAGCCATGGGCCGACGACCGACGGGCGTGTGAAACCCGACATCGTGGGTGCTGATCGTGGCGATTCGGTGGCGTCAGGCACCTTCTTCGGAACGAGCCAGGCATCGCCCCATGTGACGGGACTTGCGGCGCTGGTGCTCGATGCCTTCCCATCATCGACCCCTGATGAGGTGGCCGGTTACCTGAAGTTCTACGCCGCGCCGAGGGGAACAGTACCCAACAATACGCGGGGCTACGGCTTCGCCCAGCTCCCCTTCTTGCTACCAGACCTGCCCACCAACGTCATCGCAGTGGCAGGGAAGGGCCAAGCCACCGTGGGTTGGGACGCACCCATCTTCGACGGTGGCACGGCTATAACCCAGTACGCTGTTACCTCCACTCCAGGCGGCATCACCAAATTCGTGGCTGGCAACCAGACCAGCACAACGGTGACAGGCCTGACCAATGGCACTACGTACACGTTCCAGGTGACGGCCTTCAATACCTCGGGGGCCGGTGGTGCTTCAGCCCCATCCAATGCAGTGACACCACAACCGCCTCCTACGCCCACTCCCACTCCCACTCCCACTCCCACTCCCACTCCAACCGCGACCAGTACTCCGACTGCCACCAACACACCCGCAGCAACCGCGACGCCCACGCCGACTGCGACGCCGACGAGCTTAGGTAGCCCCATCGGCGTAGCGCCAGACCCAAATGCGCCAGGAACAGTCTGGGTGTGGTTCAGCGGCGGGGTGCGCTACAGCTCCAACCCACACAACGCCACTCCGATATGGGAAGTAATACTCACGGATGGCGCGACTCCAACGCCCACGGCAACCCCGACTCCTACCGCGACGCCGACGAGTGCCACCAGCACTCCCGCGGTGCCGGGTCGCTCGATGACAGGTCTGCTGGTCCTGGCGGCTAAGTTCTTCGGTGCGGCGTTGGTCGTTATCTGGCGGGGGCGGAGGCCTGATGGCCCGTCGCCTTGACGCGGCTGCGGAACGCATTTACACTCGCACCGATTTCTGGCGAACGTATCGCGCCCCGGTGGAATCGGGGCGCTCCTGGGGAGGAGCACGATGGATCTGGTCTTGGTGGGCGGGAACATCCTGACTGTGGACAAGCGCAACCGGCGGGTGCAGGCGCTGGCAGTGGAGGGCGGCAAGGTCAAGGCGGTGGGCACCAGCGCCCAGGTCGCGAAGATGGCCGGCCCGAAGACAAAGGTGGTCAACCTGATGGGCCGGACGGTCACTCCCGGCTTCATCGACCCGCACAACCACTTCGCGATGACGTGCTTGGAGCCAGTGGCGGTGGACTGCCACATGCCGCCGCTGCGCAGCATCGCCGAGGTGCTGGACGCTATCGTGGCGGCGGCCTCGGCGGCGCCCAGGGGCAAGTGGATCATGGGCCTGGGTTTCGAGTGGCTGACCTGGGGTAACAAGCGGCGCATCACGCGGCAGGAGCTGGACGAGGCGGCGCCGAATAATCCCGTCTGCATCGTGGACCACTACTGGCACGCGGTGTACGCCAACTCGGCGGCCCTCAAGCTGGCGGGCATAGAGCGCAACACACCCAACCCGCCGACGGGCTGGGTGCTCAAGGACACCAAGGGGGAGCCGGACGGCACGCTGTTCGAGCGGGCGATGAACCCCGTCCACAAGCAAGCCATGCGTGGCCTGATCGACCACTACGGCGAGGAGGTCGTGGGCGACCTGGTGGAGCGCAACTGCATGCGCCACCTGTCGCTGGGCATCACAGGCATCGGCGACGCGCTGGTCATGCCGGAGAGTGCGGAGATGTACCGCCTCGCCGACAAGCAGAAAAAACTGCCCATCGTCGTCCACCAGATGCGCGGCGGCGACGCCTTCTATGCACCGCCGGAGAAGGCGTCCAAGGGCGCTTACGCCGACGACAACGTCTCCGACCGGCTGCGCGGCAACATCATGAAGATATTCATGGACCCGGTATACCCATCCAACGCCGACGTACGCCACTTCCCCGACGGCCACACGGAGCACTTCGGCAACCGGCACTATACACAGGAGGAGGTGGACCCGCTGGTGGAGAACGCACACAAACGCGGCATCCAGGTGGCCATCCACTGCATCGGCGAGTGGAGCATCGAGCAGACGCTCGACACGTTCGAGAAGGCGGCGCGCAAGCACCCGCGCTCCGACATCCGCTTCCGCCTGGAGCACTTCACCTACCCGTCCAAGGCGCAGATCAAGCGCGCCAAGAGCCTGGGCGTCATCATCTCCCACCAGCCGGCCTTCCTGGCCACCCTGGGCGAATACTTCTCCTTACATAACAAGGACACACGGACGGACGCCGACGAGTACCCGGTGGCGGAGATGCTGGCGGAGGGCATCCCAATGGCGTGCGGGTCGGACTTCCCGTGCGCGCCGCTGGACCCGAAGCTGGGGCTGTATGCGCTGGTGAGCCGGAAGAGGCTCTCCGACGGCCAACCGGTGGCGCCGCAGCAGGCGATCGGCGCCATGGACGGCATCCGCATGTATACGATGGGCTCGGCCTTCGCCCAGTTCCGCGAGAACGAGGTGGGCTCGCTGGAAGTAGGCAAGCGCGCCGACATGGTGGTGTGGAGCCACGACCCGACGGCCGTGGACCCCGCCCATCTTCTGGACATCCAGGTGCAACAGACCTACGTGGACGGTAAGCTGCTTTACCAACGATAGAGGCAGTGTAAAGAGGAGCGGGAGCAAGGCCATGAAGGACATCGTTTATTCGACGGCGTCGGAGTTGGCCCGGGCGATACAAGCCAAGGAGTTGTCCTCCGAGGATGCGGTGGACGCGCACCTGAAGCGCATCGCCGAGGTGAACCCGAAGCTGAACGCGGTGGTGTGGCAGGAGGACGGCTACCTGACGCGGCAGGCGGCCCGCGCGGCGGACACGGAGCTGATGCACGGCCAGGTCCGCGGCCCGCTGCACGGGGTGCCCATCACCATCAAGGACGCCTTCGAGGCGAAGGGCCAGGTGAGCACGGGCGGGACGAAGGGCCGCGCGAAGTTCGTGGCCACCAAGGACGCGACCATCGTGGCGCGGCTCAAGGCGGCAGGGGCCATCATCCTCGGCAGGACGAACACCCCCGAAGGCAGCTTCAGCGTGGAGTGCGCCAACCTCGTGTATGGCCAGACGAACAACCCGTGGGACGTGAACCGCACGCCGGGCGGCAGCAGCGGCGGCGAAGCGTCCATCATCGCGGCGGGCGGCTCGCCCTTGGGCATCGGCAGCGACGCGGGCGGCAGCATCCGGTGGCCGGCGCACTGCACGGGCATCGTGGGGATGAAACCAACGACGGGCCGCGTGCCGCGCACGGGCCACTGGCCTGCCTTCGGGGGGCTCTTCGCCCACATCACCCAGCCGGGGCCGATGGCGCGCTCGGTCGAGGACGTGGCGCTTTGTCTGAACATCATCAGCGGCATGGACTGGGTTGACCCGACGACGGTGCCGATGCCACTGCGCGACTACAAGCAGGTCAAGCTGAAGAGCCTGCGCGTTGCGTTCCACACCGATAACGGCATCATGGCCGCCGACCCGGAAGTGGCCGACGTCGTCCGCGACGCCGCCAAGCGCCTGGAGGAGGTCGCGAAGTCGGTGGAGGAGGCGCGGCCCACGGGCATCGAGATGGCCACACAACTGCACATGGCCCTGACCGGGGCCGACGGTGGAGCGGGCATCGAGGCCGTTCTGCGAGAGGCGGGGACGACCCAGTTTGCACCTGGACTGGGAAAGCGGCTGGAGTTGGCCAAAAAAGGCCCGCCTGCCACTTCGGCCCAGCTTCTCCAAACGATGGTCAAATGGGAGGACTACCGCAGCAAGTTGCTCTCCTTCATGGACAAGCACGATGTCATCCTGTGCCCGCCGAACGTCCATGTGGCGAGCTTGCACAACCACGGCAGCGACCGGTTCCCCGGCGCGTACAGCTACACCCACGCCTTCAACCACTCCGGCTGGCCGGGAATCGTCATCCCGGCGCGCATCTCCTCTAAGGAAGGGATGCCCATCGGCGTGCAGGTCGTGGCAAGGCCGTGGCGCGAGGACCTGGCGTTGGCGGTGGCTGCGTACCTGGAACAGGCCTACGGGCCATTCCCGCATCCGAAGCTGTAGCTGTTGAGGGTTCCGCCATCCACCGCAAGGGAAACGCCTGGAAGAAACTTGACACATATAGCCAAATGGCTGATGCTTCCAAGAGTGCCGGGTTTGGTGGGAGGGTGGCGTTGTGCTTCACAAGGCGCCACTCTAGACTTCGCTGGCGCTGGGGGGGGTAAACTCGCGTCCTACAAAGCTGATTCGCGTCTGGTCGCTTTAGAATCGCTTTGTATCCGTAGTAGGGGGGTCTGACGGGGGCCATGGGAAAAAGGCTTTGGATCGCTGCCCTGGCTTTCTCGCTATCAGTTCTGTTGCTGGCTGCCTGCGGCGGCGCCTCTGCCACCAAGTGCAGTGACAAGCCGGGGGGTTCGTGCGTCTGGGCTGGCAACGGGGTGGCCGGCCTGAACGGCGACGGCCTCCCAGCGGCGGAGACCCGCCTGTACTGGCCTATCGACCTCACCTTCGGTCCAGACGGCACGGCCTTCGTGCTGGACTGGAACAACCACCTCGTCCGCAAGGTAAAGCAGGACGGCACCTTCGAGACGGTCATCGGCGAGTTCACCGGCGACGGGCCGGTGGATGGGAATGATTTCTCGGAGCCGGGAGTGGACGGAAAGCTCGTCCGCTTGAACCATCCTACCGATATCGCTTTCGGCCCCGACGGAGACATCTATTTCACCGCCTGGCACAATCACAAGATACGGCGGCTGGACCCGAGCACGGGCCTCGTGCGCACGATGGGAGGCCGCGGCCCCGGGTACGAAGGCGACGGCATGACCTGGGACGCCGTTCGCTTCAACCAGCCTAAGAGTCTCGCCTTCGGCCCTGACGGGAGCATGTACGTCCTCGACCAGCGCAACCAGCGCGTTCGCAAAATCTCGCCTGACGGCGCGGTCAGCACCATCGTGGGGACGGGCGTGGCCGGGTTCAGCGGCGACGGCGGTGCGCCAGAACTAGCGCAGGTCAACTTCGAGACCGGGCCGAACCCGGCCCCGTCGGGCGGCTTGGCCATCGGCCCTGACGGTAGCCTCTATATCGCCGACGGGCTGAACTACCGCGTCCGCCGTGTGGACTTCGCGCGCAATGTCATCGAGACCATCGCAGGCAACGGCGAGAATGGCTCCGCCGGCGACGGGGGGCCTGCGCTCCAGTCGCAGCTCAGCACGGTGGCCGACCTTGAGTTCGGCCCCGATGGCCGTCTCTACATGGCGGACACGATGAACCACTGCATCCGCGCCCTGGACCTCACCACCGGCACCATCGCCATGGTCTGGGACGGCAAGGACGAAGGGCCCGGTCTCAAAGGCGGCCAACGCATCTTGAACCGGCCGCTGGGCATCGCCTTCGACAGCCAAGGCCACCTGTACATCGTGGACACCTTCAACAGCCGCATCCTCCGCGTGACGCTGTAATGGGGCACTTGCCATGGGATTCAGCGTAACGAACAAGGGCCGCATCGCCGTTTTTTTCGCTGCCGCCACCTTGACCGCACTCATCGCGGCGGCTTGCGGCGGCGGCGGCGCGGGCTGCGACCCCGGTGAAATCTGCACCGTGGCAGGAACCGGAATCGCCGGACGCGGCGCCGAGGACCTCTCAGCGCTCAAGTCGGACCTCTACCTGCCCTTCGACCTCTCGGTGAGCCCCGACGGCAACCTGTACCTCCTGGACTGGAACAACCACAGGATCCGAGTGTTCACCCCCAACGGCACACTCAGGACCGTGGGCGGTACCGAAGCCCTGGGCGACGGCCCGACGGGACCTGCCCTCCAGTCGGCGATGAACCACCCGACGCACATCATCTTCGACCAGCAAGGCCGGATGCTCGTCGCTGCCTGGCACAACTCCCGCATCAAGCGCATAGACCTGTCGACGGGGATGCTCGAGGACATCGCCGGAACGGGCAAGCGCGCCTACAGCGGCGATGGCGGGCCGGCGGATAAGGCCGACCTGGACCTGCCAGCGGCCATCGTCTTCGACAAGGACTGGAACCTCTACATCATGGATCAGGCCAACCAGGTCATCCGCAAGATTGACACGAACGGGGTCATCACCCGCTTCGCGGGCCAGTGCCTGGTGGGCGAGGAGAGGACCGACGCCCCGGCCATGATGCTCCCCGGCACCAACAAGTTCGGATGGACAGAAGCGGACAAGACCAAACCCTGTAACGCGACCTACGGCGGCGACAGCGGCCCGGCCCTCCAGGCCCGCATCGGCCAGCAGGTCGGCCAGTCGGCTGAACCGGCGGGCGGGATGGCCATCGACGCCCAGGGCAACATCTACTTCGCCGATACGCTCAACAATCGCATCCGGAAGATAGACACGAACGGCATCATCACGACGGTGGCGGGCAACGGCGGGCGCGGCTTCGGCGGCGACGGCGGCCCTGCCCCCAGCGCCCAACTCAACAGGCCGAACGATGTCGAGGTGAGCCCGGACGGCACGCTCTACATCGCCGACACCTACAACAACTGCGTCCGCTCGGTGGGCGCTGACGGCACCATCCACACCATGGCGGGCATCTGCGGGTCGCCCGGGTACTCCGGCGACGGCGGGGAGCCGACCAAGGCCCTCCTGGACAGGCCGTACGGCATCTGCCTGGGCAAGGACGGCAGCCTCTACATCGCCGACACGTACAACCACAGGGTCCGCATGGTGATGGCGGACAAGGCCTGATTCCGGCGGGGCTAGTGCATCACTAGCCCGCCATCCACGTTGATGGCCTGGCCCGTGATGTTGCGGCCTCCCGGCCCAGCGAGGAAGACGGCCATGGCGGCGATGTCCTCCGGCCCGTTGGTGCGGCCCAAGGGGATGGTCTGCGTGCGGCGGCGGATGAATTCGTCGGGCGGCACCTTGAGGTTGTCCGACGCCTGGGCGACGAGCTGTTCCGCCAGCGGCGTCTCAGTCACACCCGGGCATATTGCGTTCACGTTGATGTCATAGCGGCCGAGCTGTTGGGCCGCGATGGCCGTCATGGTGATGACCGCGCCCTTGGCGGCGGCATAGGCGGAGTTCGACGTGCTGGAGGAGCCCTTCCCGGCGATGGAGGCGATGTTGATGATGCGCCCTCCCCTGCCCTGCTTCACCATCTCCTTGGCGGCCCGCTGCATCGCGAAGTAGGTGCCCTTGGCGTTGACCCGGTGGAGCGCGTCCCAGTCCTGCTCCGACACGTCGAGGAAGTGGGCGTAGCGGCTGAAGCCGGCGTTGTTCACCAAGACATCTATCTTACCGAAACGGGCGACGGTCTCAGTCATCATCCGCTCGATGTCGGCCAGGCTACCCACGTCGGTCTTGAGCACGAGGCTCTTGCGGCCAAGCTTGGCGACCTCGGCGGCGGTCTTCTTGGCAGTCGCCTCGTCCAGGTCGGTCGCCACCACGTCGGCGCCCGCTTGAGCCAGTGCCACCGCGATGGCGTGGCCGATGCCGCGGCCTGCGCCGGTCACGACCGCGACCGTGCCTTGGAGGTCGGCGATGTTCAGTGGTTCAGCCACAGTCGCCCTCTCTACCGTGCGGTGATGCCGCCGTCTATGACCAGCTCTGCGCCCGTCATGTACCACGACTCGTCCGAGGCCAGGAATAGGATGGAATGGGCCACTTCGCCGGCGGTGGCGAGACGCCCCATCGGAATCCAGTCGAGGCGCGGATCCGTGCCGCCCTGCTCCATCACTTCGCCGATGGCGGAACGCGCCAGGGGTGTGTCCACTTCGCCCGGGTGCAGCGAGTTCACGCGGATATTATCCTTGGCATACTGGATGGCCGCCGCGCGGGCGAAGAGCCGGTTGGCGCCCTTGGCGGCGGCGTAGGAGGCGCTGAAGCCTCCGCCGATCATGCCGTCGGTGGAGGACAGGATGACGATGGAGCCGCCGCCCGCCTTGCGCATGGCGGGGATGGCATGCTTGGTGCCTAGAAACATCCCCTTGCCGTGCAGGTCCATCATCTGGTTCCACATCTTCACGGTCGTCTGCTCCACGCCGCCGGGGACGGTGGTACCCGCGCACTGCACCAGGATGTTCAGCTTGCCGAAGCGGCTGACGGCCGTGTCCACCGCGCGAACCCAGTCCTGCTCGCTGGTGGCGTCAAGCGGCACGAACACGGCATCGGCCCCCGACTCGCGGAGTTGGGCGGCGGTCTTCTCGCCCTTGTCGGCGTTGATGTCGGCCAGGACAAGCTTGGCGCCCTCGCGGGCGAACAACCACGCCGTCGCTCCGCCGATGCCCATCAGCTCGCCCTTCACACCCATCGCGGCGCCGCTGATGAGCGCCACTTTGCCTTCTAGCCGCATCTATGCATTCCTCACATAAGGTACGTTGGATGGAGATTGTAGCAGTCTGTTCACTGCGCCACGAACCCCCCATCGAGCACTAGGGCGCTGCCGTGGACATACGAGGCCGCGCTGCTGCACAGCCACACGATAGCCTCGGCGACCTCTTTGGGATCGCCGAAGCGGCCGATGGGTATCGTGCCCGCCCGCTGGGCCTCGACGTCCGGCTGGCCGTCGTAGATGGGCGTCCGCACGGGGCCGGGGCAAACGCAGTTGATTCGGACGCCCTGGCTGGCGTACTCCAGCGCCGCCACTCGTGTGAGGCCTACGACGCCGTGCTTGCTGGCGGCGTAGGCGGTGTCCTCGGGGAACCCCACGAGGCCGACGACCGAGGCCATGTTGACGATGGCGCCCCCGCCCTGGACGAGCATCTGATCCAGCTCGTACTTCATACAGAGCCAGACGCCTTTGAGGTTGATATCGAGGATGCGGTCGAAGTCGGCCTCGGTGTACTCGTGGGTAAGCCCACCCGGGCTGCCGACACCGGCGTTGTTGACGGCGAAGTCGAGCCGCCCGCAGCGCTCGACGACCGCGCACACCATCCCCTCCACGTCCATCGCCTTGGCGACGTCCGCCTGGACAAAGAAGGCATCGCGACCGACCTTCGTGATGGCTGAGACCGTCTCCTGGCCACCCTTGGCGGCGATGTCGGCCACGGCCACACGGGCGCCGCGACTGGCGAAGGCGATGGCCGTGGCGCGGCCGATGCCCGAGCCGCCGCCCGTCACAAGGGCGACTTTGCCGGTGAAGTCGGGCTGCATGTAACCTGCCTCCGAACTGACAATGATAGCAGGATGCATCTATGGGCTTGCAGTTCATGGCTTGCAACCGAGAAAATAGCCGCGCGGAGGCGAGAAAGGATGCGTCAAGGTCCGGCGGTGCTCATTTACGACGACGGGTGCGGGCTATGCCAGCGCGGCGCAGCTTGGGCGCGGCGGGCCGCGACGCCTGGGCGGTTGGAGTTCGTGGGGTGCCGGTCGGTAGAGAAATCTCGCCGCTTCCCGCAAGTGCCGGAGGAGGCATGCATGGTCGCGATGGTGCTGGTGCTGCCCGACGGGCGCGTCTTGGCCGGCGCTGACGCGGTCCCCGAACTGCTGCGGGCCACAAAAGGTTGGCGCTGGCTTGCCTACGTCTTCGCGATCCCTGGCATTGGACTCCTCGCCCGCCCTACGTACCGCTGGGTGGCCAGGAACAGGTACAGCTTGTCGTGTCTCATCGAGAGCCGGCCCAGTAAAGAGCCACGGAAGGAGGGCGCACATGTTTGACCTGCTGGTGAAGGACGGCCTGGTGGTGACGCCGGAACAGGTGGCTGAGATGGACATCGGCGTGGTGGGCGAGCGCATCGCCGCTCTGGGGAAGCCAGGCTCGCTGCCCGGCGAGGCACGCCGGACGCTGAACGCCAAGGGCCTGGCGGTCGTGCCCGGCGGCATCGAGCCGCACTGCCACCTGGCCCTGCCGGTGCCGGAGATATGGACCGGCGGCAAGCCCGGCGTCGCCGCGCAGTCGGTCGAGGCAGGCACCAGGGCCGCGCTCTTCGGCGGCACGACGACGGTCCTGGACTTCACCGAGTTCGGGGGGTCCAGGCTGCCCCTGGAGACCATCGAGACCAGGCTGGCCGAGTTCAAGGGAAAGGCTCACACGGACTTCGCCTTCCACTGCATCCTCAGCGGGGCCATCTCGCCCAAGGCGATCTCCCAGCTCGGCGAGGCCATCCGCAGCGGCACGCCGACCTTCAAGATCTTCACCACCTTCAGCCGCCTCAACCCGCCCCTCACGGTCAAGGACGGCCACCTGCTGGCCGCGATGCAGGAGGTGACGAAACACGGCGGGATGATGGTCATCCACGCCGAGGACGACGAATTGGTGGAGTACACGCTGGACAAGATGGTCGCCGAGAAGCAGACCGCCGGCCACCTGCTCCACCTGGTACATAGCAAGCTGTCGGAGGACATCGCCTTCCGCAAGGTCATCCGGCTGGCCAAGCACGCGGGCGCGCCGGTCTATTTCGTCCATACGACGGCCAAAGAGGGCGCGGTGGCCGTGGCCGAGGCGCGGGCGCAGGGCCAGCCGGTCTATGCCGAGGCGCTGCACAACTACCTCGTCTTCACCTCGGAGAATTACAAGGAACCCGACGGGCCCAAGTACCATACCTACCCTGCGCTCAAGCTGGCCGAAGACCGCGACGCGCTGGGCCAGGCTGCCGCCAGTGGCGCCATCTCCACCATCGCCACCGACGAGTACACGACGCGCAAGGACGTCAAGCTGTCGGGGCGCACCATCGAGGACGTGTGCGGCGGCCACAACGGCATCGAGACGCGGATGATGGTGGCGTACACCGAGCTGGTGGCCAAGCGGGGCGCGTCGCTTCAACGGTTCGCCGAGGTGGCCTCGACCAACGCCGCGCGCATCCTGGGTCTGTATCCGCGCAAGGGCGTCATCGCGCCGGGCAGCGACGCCGACCTCGCCCTGCTGGACACCGGCGCGAAGAAGAAGCTCGCCCTCGCCGACCTGCACGCCGACACCGACTACAGCATCTGGGAGGGGTACGAGACGCGGATGGTGCCGGTGACGACGGTCTTGCGGGGCAAGGTGGTCGTCGAAAAGGGCAGGCTCGTCGAGACGGCCAAGGGCGGGCAGTTCATCCCCCGCAAGGTGGCCCCGGAGGTGCGGGCCAGGCCAGTGTGCTAGAGGGGCTTTACTTCGCCAGAAGCTCCACCTCGACCAGCGTCCTGCCGCGCATCACCTCCACCTCGAAGGCGCCGCCGGCGTATAAGAACGGTTCGCCCGTGCCGACCTTCAGGATGGCATCCTTCGGGTTCGCGAACACGCCCTGTGACGTGAGCACCTGCACCCGCGCCGCCATCGGCTCGCCCGTTGCTTTGTCGAGGATCCTGCCGCTCAGCTTGGTCATCGCGCGCCTCCGATTCCAGAGCGAGAGCTTATCAAAGTTTTCCGAAAAGCATGAGGATGCCCACGCTGATGAGGGTAACAGCCGCTCCATTGGGCACCCACTCGATGGGCACGAACCTGGTGATGACGCCGCCTGCCACTGCCCCGACAGCGGTGACCACAGCGAGGACCACCACTGCGCCGAGGAATATCACGATGGGCTTGCTGGTCTTTGAGGAGAGGGTGATGACGGTGATTTGCGTCTTGTCACCCAACTCCGCGAGGAAAATCAGGCCGAAGGTGGAGATGAACAGCTTCCAGTACATGTATCGTCGCTCCTGGATTACCGGCTGTGTCTATCGTGCTACACCTACAAGCGGCCTGTCTAACCTGCACGCAAGCTAGCAATCTCAGGTGTTATACTCTGCCGCGGATCGGCGCTGCCCTATGAAGCCGCCACCTGGAGGAGACGATGCCGAAGTCGAAGATGTCTGGAAAGATCCAGACCGTCCTTGGCCCCATCGAACCTGAGAAGCTGGGCATCACCCACACCCACGAGCACCTGCTCATAGACCTGGCCTGCTACTTCCAGGTGCCCGATGCGGCCAGCGAACGAGTGTTGATCAACGCCCCACTGACGATGGACAGGCTGGGCAACATCTACGCGAAGTGGAACTACAACTGGGACTCGATGCAACTCCTGGACGTTGCGACGGCCATCGAGCAGGTCTCGCGCTTCAAATACGCGGGCGGCAGCTCCATCGTGGACACGACCAGCATCGGCATCGCCCGCGACCCCTTGGCGCTACAGCGAATCTCCCGCGCTACCGGCCTCAACATCATCATGGGCGCCAGCCACTACGTCCCGCTCTCACACCCCACCGACATGGACAAGCGAAGCGAACAGTCCATCGCCGACCACATCGTCCGAGACGTCACCGTCGGCGTCGGAGAAACCGGCGTCCGCTCCGGCCTCATCGGCGAGATTGGCAACTTCTGGCCCATGAGCGCCAACGAGCGCAAGGTCTTGCTGGCTTCGGCCCACGCGGCGCAGGAGACGGGAGCAGCTATCCTCATCCATCCGGGCTTCCATGCCGACTCGCCCCCGGCCATCCTTGACGTGCTCATCAAGGCCGGTTTGAAGCCGGAGCGCATCGTCATGGGCCACCTCGATGTGTTCCACGACCTGAAGTGGTTCGAGCGCTTAGCCGCGACAGGCTGTTACATGGAGTGGGACACCTTCGGTATGGAAGACACCCACCGGCCAAGCGTCGTCACGGAGACCTTCCAGAGGTCGTCGGACGTGCAGCGAATGCAGAAGCTGGAGTACCTCATCGAGCGCGGCTATGGCAACAGGCTCGTCATCGCCCACGACGTTTGCTTCAAGTTCCGCTACAGCCACTACGGCGGCAAGACCTACGACCACATCTTGACCAATATCGTGCCCCGCATGAGGAAGCGCGGTTTCACCGAAAAGCACATCAACGACATCCTGGTGGAGAACCCTAAACGGGTGCTGACGTTTGTGTGACCCAGGAATACCCTCCTCTCCCTCGAGGAGAGAGGCCATTGTCCCGACCTCGATCGGGACAATGGGTCAGGGTGAAAGAAAGGAAGTAAGATGGCGACACGTGGCAGGACGGCCAGCAAACCCAGTGCTAGACGCCCCATGGCCGGCAAGGTCCAGACCGTGCTCGGCCCCATCGAGCCTGAGCAACTGGGCATCACTCTCGCCCACGAGCACCTGCTGCTCGACCTCAGTTGCTTCTTCAAGGTCCCCGAGGCGGCCAGCGAGCGCGAGTGGATGGAGGCCCCCGTGAGCATAGAGCGCCGGGGCACCATCCTGGCCCGATGGGCCTACAACCGCGACTCACTGGGCCTCCTTGATGAGCGCGTTGCCGTCGAGGAGGTGTTGCAGTACAAGTACGCTGGCGGCCAGTCCCTGGTGGAAGCGACCAGCATCGGCATCGCCCGTGACCCGCTCGGCCTAGCCCGCATCTCCCGCGCAACCGGCCTCAACATCGTCATGGGCGCCAGCCACTACGTCCCGCTCGCCCACCCGCCCGATATGGACAAGCGCAGCGAGGACTCCATCTTCGAGCGCATCGTCCGCGACGTTACGGTTGGCGTCGGCGACACCGGCGTCCGTTCGGGCATCATCGGCGAGGTCGGCAACCTCTGGCCCACCACCGAGAACGAGCGCAAGGTGCTCCGCGCCTCGGCACGCGCCCAGAAGGAGACCGGCGCCTCCATCCTCATCCACCCGGGCGCTCACCCCGACTCTCCCCTGTTCATCATAGACGAATTGGTCAAGGCCGGCGCCGACCCTCAGCGCGTCGTTCTGGGCCACCTCGACATCTTCAACGACAAGGCCTGGGCCAAACGGCTGGCCAAGACCGGCTGTGTCATGGAGTGGGACAACTTCGGCATCGAGGACACCAACACCGGCCCCATCGCCCACCAGCAGATCGAGTTAATGTCCGATGTCCAGCGGATGGACATGATCCAATACCTCATCGGCCAGGGGTACGGCCAAAAGATCGTCGTCTCTCAAGACGTCTGCTTCAAGTTCAGCCTGGGGCGCTACGGCGGCAAGCCCTACAACCACATCATGGAGAACATCGTCCCGCGCATGAGGAAGCGCGGCTTCACCGAGAAGCACATCAACGACATCCTCGTGGAGAACCCCAAGCGCATCCTGACGTTCGTGTAGCAGGTCCAGAGCATAGGATCGAGGAGCAGAGCGATGGCCATGCAAACGAGGTCAGCCAAGTCAACCCAGAGCAGGAACTCCCTTCCGGGTAAGGTTCAAACCGTGCTCGGCCCCATCGAACCGGAGAACCTCGGCGTCACCATCACGCACGAGCATCTCCTTATCGACCTGGCCTGCTATTTCGAGATGCCGGAGGAAGCCAGCGAACGCGCCTGGGTGGATGCACCGCTAACCATGGACAGGCTGGGGGGCGCGATGGCGCGGTGGAACTACAGCCGGGACAACCATCAACTGCTAGACGAGCGGATGGCGGTGAAAGAGGTGCTGCCATTCAAGCTATGGGGCGGCGGCTCGGTGGTGGACGCCACCAGCATCGGCATCGCCCGCGACCCGCTGGCGCTCCAGCGCATCTCCCGGGCCACCGGCCTCAACGTCATCATGGGCGCCAGCCACTACGTGCCCGTCTCCCACCCACCGGACATGGACCGGCGCTCCGAGGACTCTATCGCCGACACCACCATCCGCGATATCACGGCCGGCGTCGGAGACACCGGCGTCCGTTCAGGCATCATCGGCGAGGTCGGCAACTTCTGGCCCACGAGCGATAACCAACTCAAGGTGCTCCGCGCCTCAGCCCATGCACAGCGCGAGACAGGGGCACCCATCCTCATCCATCCCGGCTTCCATCCGGACTCACCTCCACATATCATCAGGACGCTGGACAGGGCAGGCGCAGACCTCAGCCGCGTGATCATGGGCCACCTAGATGTGTTCACCGACCTCAGTTGGTACAGAGACTTGGCGGACACCGGCTGTATGTTGGAGTGGGACGGCTTCGGCTCCGAGGATACCGCGCTCCATGCCGTCGCCCACCAGTCAACCGAGATGATGTCCGACGTGCAGCGCATGACAATCATCCAACACCTCATCGAGGCGGGGTTCGGCGGCCGGATACTTGTCGCCCATGACGTATGCACCAAACACCAGTACCGGCATTACGGCGGAAAGTCGTTCGGCCATATCCTCGAAAACATCGTCCCCCGCATGAGGAAGCGCGGCTTCACCGAGACACAGATCAACGCCATCCTGGTGAAAAACCCGGCCCGCGTGTTGACCTTCAAGTAGCCTATGGAACTCGTCGGCTACACCAACCGGCTAAGCGTCCACCCCGGAGAGACCGCCAAGTTCATGGTGAGCAGCCAGCGGCCTAGCTACCAGGCTGACGTCGTCCGTCTCATCAACGGCAACACGGATCGAAACGGCCCAGGCTTCAAAGAGGAAGAGATACCCACATCGGTCAGCGGCCGCTACCGTGGCAGGCCGCAGCGCATCCGTCTTGGTTCCTACGTTGAGGTGCCCGATAGCCTGCCACTCCGCTGTCCAGATGGTTTCACGCTCCAAACATGGCTGTACCCCACCATGCCGCAGAAGGGCGTTCAAGGCATCCTCACCAAGTGGGGGGAAGGCCAGGGTGGTTACGGCATGTTCATCGAGGATGGTGGCCTGGCCCTGTGGGTCTCCGACGGAATGGGCACGGTCCGGAAGCTTCGTAGCGGCAAGCCCTTGCGGGCTGGCGAGTGGTACTTTGCCGCGGCGAGCTACGACCCCAAGTCCGGCCAAGCGCGGCTCCACCAAGAGCCGCTGGCCTGTTACCCGATGGAGGATACCTCGGCGGTCGTGGAGATCAAACTCAGGGTGCGCAACTTGGGCGGCAGCGTGCCCCTCCTGATGGCAGGTCAATGGGCCATCGCAGACGGCCAGCGGGTCGTGTCGGGGTGCTATAACGGCAAGATCGACAGCGCGCGTGTGTACGGCCGGGCGCTTAACCCAGACCAGATTGAGGCGCTACGCCGTGGGGCCTCGTCGCGGCGAGCCGCTGACGGCCTAGTCGCCGCGTGGGACTTCTCGATAGACCAGTCCTCAGACATCATCGTGGACATCTCGCCTAACCGACTCCACGGCCGCGCCGTCAACATGCCCGCACGCGCCATGACCGGCCACAAATGGACGGGCGAGCACGTGGACTTCAAGGCTGCGCCGGACCAGTACGGCGCCATCCACTTCCACGACGACGACCTGGAGGACTGCCGCTGGGATGTGGACTTCGAGTTCACCGTCCCGAAAAACATGCCCAGCGGCGTGTACGCAGCGCGGCTCAAGGCCAGTGGCGGAGCCGAAGACTACGTACCCTTCTACGTCGTCCCTGAGGCAGGCCAGGCCCAGAGCCGCATCGCCTACCTCCTATCTACCAACACGTACCTGGCGTATGGCAACGAGCAGACCCTGAACTCGCTTCGCGTCCAGGAGTTCAGCGGACTGAAGCCAGGCAGCTATCCCAAACATCCCAACGACAAATACATCGTCGCCAACGGCCTACGGAGCCTCTACGACCACCACAACGACGGCAGCGGCGTGTGCTACTTCTCGCGCCTCCAGCCCATCGTGAACATGCGCCCCAAGATCAACATGCCTTTCTTGCTCGGTGGCAAGGGCGGCCCCCACAGCCTGAACGCCGACCTGATGCTGGTGGACTGGATGGAGCAGAAGGGGTTCGCCCACGACGTGCTCACCGACGAGGACCTGCACTTCGACGGACTTCCCCTGCTGGCGCCGTACAAGGTCGTACTCACCGGTTGTCATCCCGAGTACTGGACAGGACCGATGCTCGACGCGATGGATGCGTACCTGGCCCAGGGAGGGCGGTTGATGTACCTGGGCGGCAACGGCTTCTACTGGGTCACGTCCATCAACGAGAATAGGCCTCACGTCATCGAGGTGCGCAGGCCGCGCGGCACGGCGCCGTGGCTCTCCCAGCCCGGGGAGCACTACCACAGCACCACGGGCGAGCTGGCCGGGCACTGGCGCTCGCGCGGCAGGGCGCCGCAAAAGCTGGGAGGCATCGGCTTCACCGCCCAAGGCTTCGACCGCAACAGACCCTACAAGCGGATGCCGGACAGCTTCGACCCAAGGGCCGCTTTCATCTTCGAGGGCGTCCCTGAGGACGAGCTCATCGGCGACTTCCCATCGCTCATGCTCGAACATGGCGCTGCGGGCCACGAGATTGACCGGCTGGACTACAGCCTTGGCACGCCGCCCCATGCGCTGCTGCTGGCGACCGCGACGGGCTACACCGATGCCTACCAGCACGTCGTCGAGGAACTGGCCGGCGCCGACTCCAAGCAGGGCGGCACGGTGGAGCCGCGCGTACGGGCCGACATGGTCTTCTTCGAGACACCCAACGGCGGCGCTGTCTTCTCCGCTGGCTCCATCAGCTACATCGGCAGCCTGTCCTACAACGGCTACGACAATAACGTTTCGCGCGTCACGGAGAACGTGCTGCGCCGATTCGCGTCCGAGGAGGCACTGCATGGATAGGGTCGAGCAGCTTCTGGAGGAGCTGACCAACGCCTACGGCCCCACCGGCTTCGAGGGGCCGGTCAGGGCCATCATGCGCCGCGAGCTAGCCCCGATCTCCGACGCCGTCGAGACCGACGGCCTCGGCTCCCTCATCGCCCGCGTCGAGCGCAACGCCAAGGCGCCCCGCATCATGATGGACGCCCACATGGACGAGGTAGGCCTGCTGGTGAAGCACATCACGCCGGAGGGGTACCTTCGCTTCCAGCTCCTCGGCGGCTGGCTCGACGCTGCGCTCATCAGCCAGCGGTGGGTCGTGCTCACCCGCAACGGCCCCGTGCCCGGCGTGACTGGCCTCAAGTCGCCGCACGTCATCCCTTTCGAACAGCGGTCAGCGGCGTCCTTCAAGTGGCAGCAGATGTTCATAGACGTCGGAGCCGCCAGCCGCAAGGATGCCGAGGATCGGCTAGGCATCCGGCCCGGTGACCCGGTCGCCCCCGACAGCAGGTTCACCCCCTTCGCCGGCGGCAAGCACTACCTGGCGAAGGCGTGGGACGACCGCGTGGGCCTCGCCGTCATGGCCGAAGTGATGCGCTCCCTCGCCGCAGACCCGCCGCCCAACGCCGCCTATGCCGTCGCCACCGTCCAGGAGGAGGTCGGCCTGCGGGGCGCGCACACGTCCGCGTACCACGTCAAACCCGACATCGGTATCAGCCTGGAGTCGGGCATCGCCGCCGACTATCCCGGTATCACGCCCGAGGAGGCGCAAGAAGCGCTCGGCGCAGGGCCGGGCCTGTTCCTCCACGACAGCTCGATGCTCCCCAACCTCAAGCTCCGCGACTTCGTCCTCGACGTGGCGAAGGGGCTAGGCATCCCCGTGCAGTTCGAGGTGCTCGCAGGCTACGGCGAGGACGGGGCCGAGATGCAGCGCTCCTACTCCGGCGTGCCCACCGTCAACATCTCGGTCCCCACCCGCTACCTCCACAGCCACAACGGCGTTATCAGCCGCCAGGACTTCGACCGCGCGGTAGCCCTCGTCACCGAGATGGTACGCAAGCTCGACGCAGCAACCGTCCAACAACTCAAGAGTTTCGACTAAAGTACAGGCAAAGGAGAGTGAAAGATGTCTGAGCAGAACAAGGCCCTCATCCGCCGTCTCATCAAGGACTTGGACCAGCGCCACGAGCCGCCCGACGAGTACTACGCTCCCAACTGCAAAGTCTATTTCAACGGCGAGCCGCCGATGGACTTCCAGGCCTATAAGAAGGCCTCGAAGGGCTTCTATGCCGCTTTCCCTGACCTCGTCCACCATATCGACGAGTTGATCGCCGAGGGCAACAACGTCGTCATGCGCCAGCATGTGACCGCCACCAACAAGGGCACCTTCCAGGGCGTCCCCGCCACAGGCAAGCAAGTCACCTATACCGGCATCATCATCTGGCGCATCACTAACGGCAAGGTTTCCGAGTTCTACAGCAACTTCGACCTACTGGCCCTGTACAAGGGCGTCGGCGGCGTCAAGATGCTGACGAAAGAGTAAACATGACATGCGGCTCAAAGGAAAGGTCGCGCTCGTCACAGGCGCCGCGGCCGCCGAGCGCGACGGCCTGAAAGGCATCGGCGGCGCGGCTGCCTGGATGTTCGTCCGCGAGGGCGCGAAGGTCGCCGTCGCCGATATCAATGCCGAGAAGGGCGAGCATACCGCCGCACAGATGCGTGAGTCCGGCGGCGAGGCGCTGTTCGTCTTTCTCGACGTGCGGCAAGAAGAGGAGTGGAAGGCCGCCGTCCGGGCCACGGTCGCCCGCTTCGGCAAGCTTGACATCCTCGTCAACAGCGCGGGTCTAACCGGTGGCGGCGCCAACACCGAGGGCACCACCCTCGAGCAGTGGGACAAGATGATGGCCGTCCATGCTCGCGGCACCTTCCTGGGCGTCAAACACGTTATCCCCGAAATGCGCAGGGCCGGAGGAGGCTCCATCGTCAATATCTCGTCCATGCACGGGATCGTGGCCATCAAGTACGGTCAAGGTGCATCCGCCTACCAGGCTGCCAAGGGAGCGGTCCGCACCTTCACCAAGGCCGCCGCCATCCAGTACGCCAAGCAGAACATCCGCGTCAACTCGGTCCACCCTGGCAACACCAACACACCCATGGCGACGCCCTACATGAACAACCCGGAGTGGGTGAAGACCTGGACGACTGAGACGCCGCTCGGCCGGTTCGCCACCTCCGACGAGATCGCCTACGCCATCCTGTTCCTGGCCTCCGACGAGGCCTCGTACGTCACCGGCGCGGAGCTGGTCGTGGACGGCGGCATCACCGCGATGTAGGAAGAGCCAAAGAGGTAGGAGGGCTTTCCTCAGACCCGTGGCTTGCGCGTCTCCGCCCCCGACTCCAGTGCCGCGCTGGCCGCCAGCACCACATCCTCGCGAAAGTGCTGCCCTACCAGCTGCACGCCTACGGGCAGGCCGCCCGGCGTCCACCCGAAGGGCACCGATAGCGCCGGCGAGCCAGTGTGGTTCCACGGCGAGGTGTTGCGGGTCACCTGGTACTTTGGCACCTTCTGTCCACCCACCACGTGTTCCGGCTCATCGTGGGGAAAAGCGGGCAACCCCACTGTCGGCGCCAGGACAATGTCGTACTTGCGGAAGAACGCGGCGGTGTTTCTCCGCAACCGCTCGGCGGCATCGCGGTCATCGAGGTACTGCTGGTAGGTGGGCATCTTCGCTTTGAGGAAATAGATGGTGCTGGGCGCCAACTCTGCCTCGTGGCCCTTGATCATGGGGCGCGCGTGGGCCAGCACCTCCGCCGTGAAAATGTTCAGGTGCATCGCCAGGTAGTCGTAGTCCTCCAACCAGGGCAGCGACACCTCCTCTACCTTGCAGCCCATCTCGCCTAGGTGGGCGGCGGCCCGCGCCACGACCTTCTGCACATCCTGCGCGACCGGCCCGATCCCCTTCTCGGCGGTCCAGCCGATGCGCAGCTTCGGCAGCAGCCTGCCCGGCTCCGCCGTCCCCCGCAGCGGAACGGGCATCGCGTACGGGTCAACACCATCCGGCCCCGACAGCACGCCCAGCGCTAGGGCGATGTCCTCTACCCTGCGCGCCATCGGCCCGACGTGCATCGCCCGCAGCCGCGTCGAGGGCCAGTGGCCGGTGAGCGGGATGCGCCCGTGGGTCGCCTTCAGCCCCACGACGCCGCAGAACGAAGCCGGGATGCGGATGGAGCCGCCCAAGTCGCTGCCCACACCCAGCGGCGACATGGCCGACGCCAGCGCCGCACCCTCGCCGCCGCTGGAGCCGCCCGCCGTCTTGGTGGTGTCCCACGGGTTCACCGTCCGCCCAAACACGCGGTTGTTGGTCTCGGCGTCCAGGGCGAACTCCGGCAGATTTGTCTTCCCCAACATGACGCCGCCCGCCTGCTTGAGCCGCGCCACCGCTGTCGCATCGGCGGACGGCACGTTGTCCTGCAGCAGCAGCGTCCCCCAGGTGGTGCGTATGCCTGCCGTGTCTATGCAGTCCTTGACCGTGAAGGGTACCCCGTGCAGCAACCCGAGACGCCGCCCCGCGGCCACGGCCTTGTCGGCAGCCCGGGCCGTCTCCAAAGCGTCGTCGGCCATCGTCACCACCGCGTTGATCTTCGGGTTGACCCGCTCGATGCGGCGCAGGTGCGCCTCCACCAGCTCCACCGAGGAGACCCGTTTCTCTCGGATGGCGCGCGCCATCTCGGTTGCGGACATGGAGGTGAGGTCGGTCATACGACTCTCCTTGGAGAAGCCGAAAGGTTAGAGGAAGAAGGTGGCAGGAGCGGCAGGATTTGAACCCGCGGCCTGCGGTTTTGGAGATACGAGTTGGCGCTAACGTTCTATGAAAACAGATACAAACCTAGAACAAGTGGGAAGGCACTCCGGGGGCCGTTTCATAGCTGCAGTAAAGACCTGGGAAAGGCCGTGTAAAATCATTTAGCGCCACTTTAGCGCCATCCTTTGCAACGTGCAACTGGGCGATTTTACCCGTCTTGGGCTGCGGTCTAAAAAACCGATGTACGGCTGACGGTATGCCCTCCCCCCTCCAACCCCTAGTCGCTCTCGCTCCCCAGCAGCTCCGACCGCACGGCCATGTTCCATATCTCCCCTCTCTGCAAATCATTCATGTCGGGGTGTAGTAGCCCCTCTGCGTACGTCCTGCACGACCGCACGAGGATGTCCAGCCACTCGTCCAGTGTGCCGTCCTTGCGGGCCGCGAGGTACTCCTTGCGGTCGCACAGCCACAGCTTGTACTCGGCCACGCGGCGCAGCGCCCAGTCCGAAGGGTTGGGGCTGTACCCGATGGCGTAGGGCTCCGGCGGCTCGAAGGTAGTGGTGCGCGGCATGGTGATACTCCTCTCCATGCGTGATATTCCTTCAGCCGGATTATTGCGTACGCTAATAGCTACTGTCCAGCGGACTGCAACATGACGCGAGTGGGCGTACTTGGCCGTTTCACCTCTCATCCGCCGAAGGCGAACGAGGGCCTACGGCCCGCAGCGGGTTCGTAGGGGCGAGGGTCCTACGCCTGCCGCCGCCGCCGCGCGGCCAGCCACACCCCCAAGACAGCGAACGCCCCGGCCAGCCCTGCAAGGCCCCAGAACGACGCGCTGGGGACGGGAGTTGTACGAGTACCGGTGAACACGTAGGCCGAGCCCTGGTCGGCGTTGCTGCCCACGTTGTCGCCCCAGGCCCCGACGACGGCGGTGTCGCCGGAGACGGCCACCGAATAGCCGAACAGGTCGTCTGCGGCGCCATCGGACGCCGTCAGCTTGGCCTGCTGTGTGTCCGGTCCCGCCGCCTGCGCGACAGTGGCCAGGCCCGCCACAACGGCGGAGGCCGTGATGACCGCCATGAGCGCGGCCACGAGGCGCGAGAAGCGACTCGTGCGAGGAACTCTACCAGCGAAAGAGGCGTTGCGCATCTGCCCCCCATTGGGGGACCCGGATAAAGCCGTCCGGCGGAGCGCACATCGTCCGCGGCCAAAAGGCAAGTACGGTCCTCCTGTCGGAAACTGAATTCACCAATTGTGCGAGCCAAATCTCTGCGGGCATTTGTACTGCCCCAGTTGAGAACTGGACAGGTACCGTGTATGCCAGGAAGCGCGATATGATCGCCCGCAGAGATTTGGCTCGCACCAGGTGGTGAATTCAGCCTCCACCGGCCGGAGTAATCTTGAGGTCCGCCGGGCAGGCCAGCAAGCCTCCAAGAAGGCATTCCTGGCCTGTTGTCCAAATCTAGGTGGGGCAGCACACTTGTCTGTGGGTTATCGAGGAGCTTATCGAACATGTGGCCGTACATCTGCTGGGCTTAGGGTGTCTACCAAGAAAGGGTCAGGTCCAGCCCTCCGTCTGGCAAATTGTTCGTGAAAAATCGCACAACTTGACAGGAAAGGGACAGCGGGTGTATACCGTTCGCACCTTTGTGTTCTCGGTAGTGTTTGAGATGGCAGCCGTAGATAGCAGAGAAAGGAAGCGACCATGAAGAGAGGTCTAACCACAATAGCGGTTCTGGGCGCGCTGGTCTGGCTGTTGGCAGCCTGCGGTAAAGGCGAGAACCAAATTGTAACAGTTGTTAAGGAAGTCCCAGTAGAAAAGGAAGTCATCAAGGAAGTCCAGAAGGAAGTCATCGTCACCCAGGAAGTCATCAAGGAAGTCCCGAAGGAAGTCATCAAAGAGGTTGAGAAGGTCGTAACCCGTGAATCAGTCGTTGAGAAGGAAGTCGTCGTAACCCGTGAAGTGGTGAAAGAGGTTGTTCGGACGGTCGAGGTTGAGACCGAGAAGGTGCTGATCGCCACACCGACGCCTCTAACCGGAGGACAGCCCAAATTCGGCGGGACCCTCAGGTCGGTGTCTCAGGCGAGCATCGGCGCCATAGACCCCGGATTCTCCAACTTCAGCGTGGTTACCCGCATAGCCTCGCAGTTCTATGAGACTCTGTTCGGGTGGGATAAAGACCTCCAGGCTGCACCCCGCCTGATTGATAAGTGGTCCCTCGGTTCCGATGGCCTTACCTACACCTTCAAGCTGCGCTCTGGCGTGAAGTTCCACGATGGCTCAGACCTGGACTCGGCCGACGCTGTGGCCTCTGTCAAGCGATGGGTGAGTGGAGGAGCGCCGGCGGCCGGCATAATCCGGCGGTTTGTCCCGGAAGACTTTGTCTCAGCCGTGGACGGCCTTACCTTTACGTTCACCCTAAACGAGCCACTGGGCGCTCTCATAGACATGATGGGGATCCCACATCCCATGCCGCCCATCCAGACCTCGGAGATGGCCGCCACTCCATTCACAGAGCACGTGTCCGAAAACATCGGCACCGGCCCGTTCAAGATGGTCGAGTGGAGGCAGGGTGACAGGATTATTATGGAGCGGAATGAGAACTATAAAGCCCGGACCGACGCCAGCTGCCCAGGCTGCTACGCCGGCGCTACAATCGCTTACCTCGACGGTGTGGTCTTTCTGGAGATCCCCGACGAGGAGACCAAGATAGCTGGTCTAGAGACCGGGGAGTGGGACGTGGTGGACAGCGTGGCGCTGGACTTCTACAAGCGGCTCAACGACAATCCAAAGCTACAGGTGGCTATCTACAAGCCGGGCCACCGGTCCAACGTCTACCTGAATCCGCAAATCTCCCCCTTCAGCTATCAGAAGGCCCGGCAAGCTCTCATGACCGCCATAGACGTTGAGGACTTCATGTTTGCGTTGGGCGATAGGGATGTGTGGATTATCTGCCCGGCCCTCTACTACTGTGGCACTCCCTACGAAACGGACTTCGGGTCCCGCTACGACGTGGAAACTAGCCAGGGCACGAGAACCATCGGCTACGACATCAACGACATGGAGACCGCCCAGATCCTGCTGAGCGACTCCGATTATGCGGGCGAGACCGCCGTCCTCCTGAACCCGACCGACTACGGCACAATCACGCCGCTGGGACACGTCCTCAAGCCCGTGATGCAGGAGATCGGCTTCAACGTCGAAATGCCAGCTTTGGACTGGGCCACCATCGTCTCCATGTTTGGCAATACCGACTCCTACAGCGCCGCCACCGACTGGTACGAGCACTACGCCGTAGGCAACCCAGCTGTAGACCACCTCTCCAGCGGGGCGTACGACTTCATCTTGCGCGACGAACAGCTGATACAGCTGCAGCTGGACTTCGCTAGAGAAACCGACTTTGACAAGCGGTTCGAGATAGCCGAACAGATGCAGGCCCGCCGTTATGAGGTCGTAACCTCCCTGTCGCTGGGGATCTGGTTTGGCGTCATTCCAGCGACAAACAAACTGAAGAACTTTGAGGTCAAGGCGAAGCCCTTCTACGCTAACGTCTGGCTCGAAGAGTAGTCCCAGCATCACTGGTGGGAACACGACCCCTGCCCCTGGCCGCAAGGCACATGGGAGTAGGGGTCGTGTCATGGAGAGGACTAAATCTTGTGCAGAAGGAGGCTTGGCTGCCACTTGCGTCCGATGAAAGCGTCACTGCGTCCACCGTGCTCAAGATTCCGCCGGGTCTTGCGACCGCCTCACGATGCCTGGTCCGGCTGCCTGGAGGCTGGCAAAGCGCTGGCGGCTGTCGGCCTGCCAGGCGTCTCCGCGCTTCTGATTGCCGGCGTCCTCGCGGGGTGTAGCAGCCCGCCAGCCGCTATCGATCTGACTCCGCAGGCCGAAGGCGAGGAGCCCCTTCGCGCAGCCAGCGGGAACTTTGCCAGAGTGGCCGACATGATAGACGCCCGGACGGGTCACTCGGCCGTCCTGCTATCCGACGGGCGGGTTCTGATTGCCGGAGGTCGAGGCGGAAGCCGTGCCAGAGAGGCAACAGTAATGAGCGGTAGTCAGAACAACACCTCAGAGTTATTCGATCCTGCGACGGGCACTTGGCAGCGGACGGGGGACTTGGGGGCCGAGCGGGAGTACCTGGCGATGGCCCTTCTGCCTGATGGCAGAGCCCTGGTCGCTGGCGGCGAGGGTTATAACAACCTCGTCGCTAGCTCGGCGGAGGTGTGGGATCCGGACTCGGGCGCATGGTCGGCAACCGGCGGTATGAAGCAGAAGCGCAGCCACTTCCCTATGGTGTCGCTGCCGGATGGTCGCGTCATGGCGATCGGCGGACGCGATGACCAACTGCGGCTGCTGCCGTCGGTGGAGGTTTACGACCCAGCCGCCGGCACTTGGTCCGAGGCTGCCCCCATGCGCACGTCCCGCGCCTTCCACACTGCCACGCTACTGGACGACGGGCGTGTTTTGGTCGTGGGTGGTGGAGCTGTCGAGGGCCCTTATCTGCGCTCCGCTGAGGTCTACGACCCAGTTGCAGACACCTGGACCTCCGCTGGCGACATGTCAGTAGGTCGCGGCTTCCATAGCGCCACGCTGCTCTCCGATGGGCGTGTCGTGATTGTAGGGGGAAAGGGTAAGATCAGGTCGGCTGAGGTCTGGGACCCGGCAACCTCGGCCTGGACGCCTGCCGGCGACACCACCGACCCCCGCGCCGAACACGTCGCCGTCCTTCTGCCCGACAGTCGCGTCTTCGTCGGCGGAGGTGTCGGCAATTTAGCCTCCGTCGAAATCTTCGACTCCAACACCCTATCCTGGTCCCCGGGCGGTAGCCTGACTCTGTCGCGATACCGCTACACCGCCACGTCGCTCAAGGACGGCAGAGTTCTTCTCGCGGGTGGCCTGAGTAAGGACGGGATCTTGGCCGAATCCGAGCTCTACTCGCCGTAGAGATCAGACAACCCCTTTCTGCTCTGGCACGTGCAGGAATCATCGTTGGCTGTGGCCGGGGTCTCGATATAGGCCTCGCTCGCTTGCAGAGAGGGGCGTTTTCGGGTATTTATTGAGGTGCTATGCGGACAATGCACACTACTGACACATCAAGGCTTTCGTTGTCCCCCACCACTAGCCTTGCCCTCGCGATTTGGGCAGGTCTGATGGCGCTAGTCGTGGTGGCCTGCGATGGAAGCCCCGCGAGCGCTCCATCGGAGAGTACCAACACGCGCCAACGGTCGCAGCAACAGGCCCCCCGGGGAACAAAGGGCGAGTTCGTCAAGGTGGGTGAGATGAAGGAGACCCGCCAGTCCTACGCCGCCATCCTGCTCCCCGATGGCCGCGTCCTGCTCGCTGGCGGGCGTGGCGGCACTGGACATGACCGGACCATTGTGCAAAAGAACGCCGAGGTCTTCGACCCCGTTTCGGGCACCTGGCAGCGTGCTGGCGAGTTCCAAATCGAGCGCGCCTACCTCGGCATCGCAGCCCTGTCCGACGGCAGAGTGTTGGTCGCAGGGGGCGAGGGGTACCATAACCAGGTCACCAATTCCGCCGACCTCTACAACCCTGCAGACGCCTCCTGGACGGCAACAGGCTCTATGGGCAAGACCCGCAGTCAGTTCCCCCTAATCGCCCTCGAAGATGGGCGCGTCATCGCCGTGGGTGGACGGGACAGCGCACTCAAGCTCCTCGCCTCGGTCGAGGTCTTCAATCCAGAGACCGGCCAGTGGTCAGAGATAGCTTCCATGAGTGCGCCCCGTGCCTTTCATACTGCAACGCTCTTGCAAGACGGGCGCGTCCTGGTGGTCGGCGGCGGAGGAGTGGAAGGGCCGTACCTCAAGACCGCCGAGTTGTACGACCCCGCCACCGCCACTTGGTCGCCTGCTGGGACGATGTCGACTGGCCGCGCCCTCCATACGGCCACGCTGCTGGCCGATGGGCGTGTCCTCGTTGTAGGTGGCAAGGGGAAACTCACCTCGGCTGAGATATATGACCCCACAACCGGCACCTGGGAACCGGCCGGCAACACAAGCCAGCCCCGCGCCGAGCATGCCGCCACTCTCCTCAGCGACGGCCGCGTTCTCGTGGCCGGCGGCCTCGGCAACCTCGCGTCCGTCGAGGTCTTCGACCCGGCCAGCGGCACCTGGTCGGCCGAAGCCGACATGACCCTACCCCGCTATCGTTTCGTTGTCATCACTCTGAAAGATGGCCGCGTTTTGGCACCCGGCGGACAAAGTACGGAAGCCGTCCTGGCCATCAGCGAAGTATTCACCCCCTAGTGGCGGACCGCTTCGCGACGCGTATCGTGCTCCGGCACGTCCATCCTGAAGTAATTGGTTGGCTCACGCAAAGGCCCTCTAGAGACAACCGAACCGATAACGCCGGAGACTGGCCTCAGTTGCCGATGGGCCTGACAACATTGGTAGTCGTTCTCCTCCTCGGCGTTGGCTGCGCCAGAGAGATACCAGCCTTCGCCACGCCGACGTCAATGTCCGCGGAGCCGACCGAACTAATCCAGGCCACAGAAGAACTACAAGATGTCCGCGTGACGGTCGCACGCCCTCAGCCGGTTGACGCTCAACGCAGTTACACTACGCAGACGTTCCTTACCGACGCCCCTCCAGGCGAGCTACTGTCTCGACGGCGAGCACCTGTGGGTGGCTTTTCCATACCATAACAGGCTGGCTAAGTGGGCACTGGACGGGACGGTCCTGGCCAGCTATCCCACGCGCACGCGGTAGCATCCGCCTTCGTGGGCGGAGTTGGCAAATAGTCGTTACTACTGGCCGGGGGGCGGACGGCCGACAAGCTCGCATCTCCGAGTACGTCCAGGGCCGCAAGAAGGACGCGGAAGCGAGGCTGACGGGGCTGCTAGGCCAGGTGGACAGGGGAACCCTCGTCAAGACACCCACAAAGCTCACCGTGGGCGATTTCCTGGCGCGATGGCTCAGGGACTACGTTGCGACGAACACACGCCCCCGCTCGTATGAGGGCTATGAGGTGATCTGCCGCGTCCACCTAGTCCCCAATCTCGGCCACATCCCCCTCAAGGCCCTGCAACCGGCGCACCTGCAAGCCTTCTACGCCGAACAACTAAAGAATGGGCGCAAGGACGGCAAGGAAGGCGGCCTGTCAGCCCGTAGCGTGCTCCACCATCACCGCGTGCTCAGTGAAGCCCTTACCCACGCCGTCAAGTGGGGCCTAGTAGGCCGCAACGTCGCCGAAGCCGTGGACCCGCCACGTCCTACCCGCAAAGAGATGGCAACCCTGGACGCAGCGGGCGTCCAGCGGCTGCTAGAGGCCGCCCAGGGCACGCCCTACCACGCGGCCTTACACCTGGCCATCTACTCAGGGATGCGCCGCTCCGAACTGTGCGGCTTACGCTGGCAGGACGTGGACCTGGCGCTCGGCACAGCGTCCGTGTGCCAGGTGCTCCATGTCCTGCGTGGTGGCCGTAGGGTGTTCATGGAGCCCAAATCAGCCAAAGGGCGGCGGTTGATTGCCCTCTCCCCTGCTGCCGTGCTTGCCCTTCGCGCCCACCGGGAGCGCGTAGAGGCCGACTACGCCAAGATGGAGAAGCCCTTAGCACCGTCAGACTTGGTGTTCGCTTGGGCCGACGGGTCACCGATGTTGCCGGACACCCTCACCCACGGGTACGAGAAGATAGCGAAGAGGGCTGGCATCTACGGCGTTGTGCGTCTCCACGACCTGCGCCACACCCACGCATCCCTCATGCTCCGTCAGGGCGTCCATCCCAAGATTGTCCAGGAGAGGCTGGGCCACTCCACCATCAGCGTTACCCTGGACACCTACTCCCACGTGACACCAGGACTACAAGAGCAGGCTGCCCTCAGGTTCGAACAAGAACTGGCAACGGCGCAGCCCGTTTCAGCATGATTGGCGGCAAATTGGCGGCAATGCCCCTTTTGGGGCGGAAAACAGAAGGCTCCTGGGTTTTCCAGGAGCCTGTCTATTGTGAGGTGGACTTGTGGCAGGAGCGGCAGGATTTGAACCCGCGGCCTGCGGTTTTGGAGACCGCTGCTCTACCAACTGAGCTACGCTCCTGCGATGCCTCGACAATGCGATTCTAGAGCCAAGCGTGGCTCTCCGCAACCGCAGCAAGGCTGCAACGCAAGACGGCCTGTAAGCCGAATCCTGTGCCCCGGCAGCCTATCGGTTTACATCCCGACAACGTCGGGACTCCCTCCCGATGGACCGCCGGGCGGCGACCATCTCTCTAGCCCCGACGTTGCCGTCGGGTTCCAGCGGCCAACCCGGGGAAGTCCGGGCGCCTTATCCCCCTACTTGGCCTTGCTCCAGATGGGGTTTGCCCTGCCTCCAGCGTCGCCGCCGGAGCGGTGAGCTCTTGCCTCACCATTTCACCCTTGCCCCGATCGCTCGGGGCGGTGTGTTTCTGTGGCACTTTCCGTCGGGTCACCCCGCCCCGCCGTTAGCGGGCATCTCGCCCGGTGGAGTTCGGACTTTCCTCCCCTCCCCGACGGCCTCACGGCCATCGGGAAGCGGCGGTCGCCCGGCCATCTTGCGCCTAAACCATTCTAACATCGCCCGACTATCGTAGCTTCACCTCGACGGTCTCGTCCTTGACGGTGATGCGGGCCACGTGCTCCGTCAGGAAGTCCCGCCGCTGATCGAGCGGCAGCCCGTCCCATCCGGCCAGGGCCACCGGCGGGTCGGCCACGCCTGCGGCGCCTGCCGCCGCGCGGGCCGCGTCCAGCGCCCCGAGGTACTCACCCACCACCGGCAAGGCCACTTCGCCCGCAGCAGCCCGTTTCACAGCCTCGACGAAGCGCCGCTCCGCATTATGGATGCGCCGCTGCTTCGCCGCCTTCGCGGGCGACGGAACTGTAGGAGCCTGAGCACTTTCGGGCGGCACCTTTTCTCCCTTTACCTCCAGCGCGAGCTTAAGCTGCGACACCGCTGCGGCCTCCAGCCGCGGCGCCCGCCACGTGTGGTAGTCGCACCGGCTCTGG
>Ga0194132_10002793_pt1 | contig 32067 bp, 27 predicted proteins | sample TA2KigOf80mmetaG_FD_148612 | JGI IMG/M metagenome (GOLD analysis project Ga0194132, IMG submission 148612) | Freshwater microbial communities from Lake Tanganyika, Tanzania - TA2015054 Kigoma Offshore 80m | ecosystem: Environmental > Aquatic > Freshwater > Lake | place: Tanzania: Lake... | reverse complement strand
TGGCGTAAATATCTTCTAGATAGAATCTCTACGGATCCTAGCTTTTTAAAGCAAGTAGTTCAGAATGTTAGCAACTCTCGTAAAAAGCTTCTTCAAGGATCATGTCCCGAACTCTTCGAGTAAGAGAATTTCTCAAAAAGTCGAGATATGAAAACAAAACTAGAACAGCTTACTAAAACTCTATCTCAACTCGGACTTCGAGATCCAGCTCGCTACGCTCAATCACTCAATTATTTAATTAAGATATCTTCAAATTCTTTTCTTCAAGAAGCTAAAATACTTCATTCATTAGGCGATATTGTTGATTATTTAGCCAACAACAATATTGAGTTTGACGATATTGTCGATGAGAACTTATCTCTTCCCTCTTTTACCCTCTCCGTAAAAGGTAAAATCACCTCTAAACAGGCAGAATCTCTTGTAGGCTATACTAAGTTCCAAATATTTCAAGGACTAGAAAACTATTTAAATACATTTATTAAATATTATCTTCAACCTAAAGCCTCTCAACTCTACTACGAGTTAAGAGACCCATACATTGCAACAATCAAGGATCTAGAACAAGTAAGAGACAACATACAGATCATCAATCGTAGTCTCCGCGGTGTATCGAAGGAGACTGTAAAAAGTAGCCTTTCTAACTTCAACGTTCAAACAAAAAATGCCACTGACTATTTAAATATCGTTAAGCGAGATCTATCTCGCATTGGTCACGGTGATATTCAATTAGCGTCTTGGTCCTCTATTCCGTCTAATATTCAAGCTACACTACCTAAACAGGAGAAACCTCCTACTTGGAACGATCTATTTGTCTTTGATTGGGAGGATCTTGCCAGAAAAGAGTTAGCTCGTATAGAAGCTAATTTTATGGCAGAAAAAGATCTCACACCAAATCAATTATTTCAAGTTATTAAATCGTTTAGGCCAGGCTTCCTTCGCCGCGTCGCCAATACAAATTCTGACGACCCTAATAATAAAAAGCAACAACCTACTGACCACGATGAAGTAGAGTTTGACGAAGCAGAGTTTGAAGAAGCACACGATGATCAAACTACAGGTTCGTCAAAATCCAACAACCAATCGAAATCTAATAAAGACGAAACCACTACCAACTCAAAACCTAACGACTCATCTCAAGAAAAGTCAGAAATGGGTGCAGCATTTCGGATTTTTCAAGAGCAAGGAAAATATCAAGATTTCGAATCTGCTAGACGAAATTATAAAGACTTAGAGACAATGGTCGGTCTTATCTTAAGAACTAAATCTCTCTTTTCATCCGGTTCATCAGATACCGGCATCAGTGGTGAGAAACTTTTAAGAGGATTTACAGAAGTTATTCTCGATCGCTATCAAAAAGCGTACGAGACTCTTCTTGAGCACGCTTACGATTCGTATATTACTTTATATCATAGTTCTCAAGAAGTAGAGAGTAGCTTACCTCGAAGCTTGCATAGCGTAGCCAATGCTTTTGAAAATTTAGGAGACAATAATATATGAAAGCTTTTAAGCCAGTAATTTCCGACATGGATAGATGGTTAGGCGCCAATTACCGAAAACTAGCGGATATGCAAAAATCCTTCATCAAAATACACTCTATGATTAGTCAACTATCAAAAACTAATCCAGCTTTAACCACTAGACCAACGCTAGACTTAGCTAATTCTTTAACCTCAAAAACTGAGCGCATTAGAAATCTTTTTGCTCAACAAGCGGAACCAATCAAACTTTTAAGATCAATCCCTCTTACTGGTCCAGCTGGAATGCTACAAGAGGTAGGAGAAAATTTATGGCAGTTTTTGCAATACAACCTTACTGGAAAGTCTAAGTATCAAACTACACAAGAAAAATTTCAAAAAGGTCTTAATGATCTCCGCGTACAGATTGTTGACCACGAAGTAGAAAACCTAGCCAACAGCATCGGAACTGCTGAGGGGAAGGACGTCATTAATTTTATTAATGAAAATAAAGATAACCTAACACGCACAACACAGATAGCTAATGAAATTAAAAAAATATTAGACAAGATCGTGGTAGTTGCAACGGCAGATCGACCAGATCTAGTCTCCCTACCCGAATTAGCACATCAAATTTCTAAAATTAGTAAAGACGAAAATAGCTTTTCTCAAGTTAAACAAAATTTGATTGAACTAGCCCTAACCACTATTAATGATACTTCAAAAAAAGATCCATTTGCTCGACAACCTTTTGGTAAAACTCCATTATCACCTAGGGATTGGCAACAAAATGCTAGAAAAAATTTAGAGTCATTAACTTACTCTCCAGAATCACCTCTCTCAAAAGCTAGTTCTAAGAAAATACATACACCAACTATTTTTGCATCTTCTTCCCCTTCTATTTCTGAAATGATTAACGACCTCTCAAATATGCAAGTCCAACTGAAGACAATGTACAAAGAAGCTCACAATCTTATTGCAGCAGCCACATCCGCCCGCGACACTACTATTTTAGAGAAAGATGACGTAGATTTTACACCTGCCCTCAAATATTACACTTTTATTTACTCTTTATTTCAAAATATTACTAATATGGTTAATGAATTAGGTTCACAGATGCAAAAACTTAATCAGCAACTCAAAGAATTACAACAGAGTATTGATTCTTCTAAACAAGGAGAGGGTTCTGCACCTTCTAAGACACAAAAAGCTAGATTACTAGAGCGTAAAAGAGAAATATTAAGCTCACTTAAAAGTTTAGGGGGAGGATCGAATGTCAGACAAAAAAATTGAAGATCAACTAGTTGAGCTTACTCAACAATTGTTTGTGCAAGAAAATGGCCTACACACTGCAAAACAGCTTGTAGCTAGATTTCAAGCTTCTGCTGATAATCATCGTCAGGACCAAACCATACAGCAAGTCGCTCGAGTTATAGAGTTGATGGCCTCTCGTCAACCTAACAAGACCGTAACAGCTCAAGATCTTCACTCCTTAAGTCAAAAATTCTGGTCCTCAAACACTAATTTTAATGAAGAATTTCAAGATCTTCTTACTTCCTCTACTCCAGTAGTTAGTCAAAAACAAGCCAACCGACACAATTATTATGGCGACGTCAGAACTGCAAGCGAAGTTGTGAACACTATTGCAGAGGTAGATCTCTATGATAACGAAGAAAATATTGATCAACTTGTAGATCCTAACTTAATATACGCAAAGCGTGACACACCTTTATTTCGATATGCTGCAATCCTCGTAAACGAAGAATTGGAAGCTACAAATAAAGTAGCAAAACCAGTACTTAAATTAAAATATCAAACTCCTGAAACTCTTCTATATCAAGCCACATTTAAAATCGCCTCTGGTGAGGCCTCTGTTTATATTCCTGTAGAAGTTCGCAACGGCAGTCCGTTGATCCCACAAGTTATGACTACTAATGATAAAGTTTATAGTCTAGATACGGTTGGTATTGAAACTCTCGCAGCAGATCTTGCATATGAAAAACATACAAAACAAGCACAAGCTGTATCTCAACTTCGTGCAGATCTAGGTTTTACAGACGTTGGAGTTCGCAACGATTCACAGGCCATGATAGAGGTAGATGAATTTGAAGATCTACCCAATCAGCCTCTCAAATTAGAAGTAGCGGAGATAGAAACAACTCTCAAAGATGCAGTGCTACGAAAAGATTCTAACTATGACAGTGCAACCATCAACTACGGTAGAGATCTTGTAGCAATTGAACTTAACGATCTTGGATATAAGAATTCACAAGTGAAATTTGCTGGAGATTGGGACGGTGGTTTACGTTATGTTGCCTCTGTAAACACAGAGAATGGCAAGATACAAATAGAAGTACCAGTCGAAAACGTTAGAGGACAGATTCTAAATCCTACTCAATTTAACCACGAAAACGAGACATACGATCTATCCTTCCAGTCAATTAGAAACGCCTCTACCAAAGGCTCCACCTCAACTGACGTACATCCATTACTAGTAAGTATGTCTTATCCCGATCTTAAAAAACAACTCCGCAGAGCAGCTCATCAACATAGTCCTAAGCTAGCTCAAATGGTTATAGACCTCATTGGCGAAAAATTCGGTGAACACTACAAGTTTGCCTCAATTGATGACTATCAAACCTGGCTAGAAGAGGCTACCACTAGTTATCAAACACGCTGCGGCAGCTGTAACTACTATACTCCTAAAACAGCTACCTCTGCATCTGATCAGTGCAATCTGATTAAGACCGCATGTAAAAACGTCCGTAAAGACGAATCAGGAGTTTGCACTCGTTCTATTTTTGCCGAAGACGAGAAGTCTGATAGTATACTGTTTGATACTGGAGTTAGTTTAAAATTTTAAGTGAGAGGTTCTCATGATTGATACTGCAACTCGTACTGCATCTCGAAGTCTTATGATTAAGATCGCTAAAGATGCTTTCGTACATAGAATGGCAGCTCAGTTTATAAGCCAATTTCAACACAAACTTAATCATCTTGCAGAAGGTGATAAGTTTGATCCTGTTGCCGATGGTCTTCCTGTTGGAAAAGAGTTGTTTTTAGATTGGGTTAAATCTGAATTAGATTCTCACCGCTATGTAGAGTTGAGGGGTCTCCTAGATAATCCTCCTTTATTGAAACAATATGCCCTTCAAGTTGCTGATGCTATAAGTAAGAGTAGCACCAATATTAAAAATCCGATGAAGGATTACGGTATTACCGATACTGAAATCTTCGAGGTCAAAGGCAAGACTCAAGGAGTTACAATGGAGAAAAAAGCAGAACAAGCTAACAATAATTTATATCCAGCTCCTATTGAGCGTTCAAGACATTGCCCAGAACATCCAGGAGCAATGCTTCGTCGCGTGTCAGATAACACATATCAATGTCCTATTGAAGGCTCTGTCTATTCTAGTAGTTCGTGGAAAGATCAATTTAGCTACAGCAATGGTCACGAAATTAATTATGATAACACCGAAAACAGATCAACTCCCAACTGGAATAAGATGCATCCACTTCCTTCTTTCCTTAGTAAGGAACCTCAGACTAGCTCGATAGAAGAAGCAGCATTAGAATCTCTTACTTCTGATGAAATTTATGATGTTTTTGAAGATAATGAAGAAGGAATTGAGCCATCAGCTCCAGCCTCAAATAAAGAGGCCTCTATCAACCTAACAAGGTTGAGCAAAAAGATTAAAAGAAAAGACGGAACATCCTCCGAGAGAGGTCTTTGGGATAATATAAGAGCCAACAAAGGTTCTGATAAAAAACCAACTAAGCAGATGTTAGAGCAAGCTAAAAAAATTACTCAATCAGCTAGTACTCATATTTCTGAGCAGCTTTTTGCTCCTACCACTATGACTTCTAGACAGTGTCCCGATCACCCTGGGCAGCAATTAATCAGAATAGAAGATAGTGTACGTCAATGTGGCTTAGATGGCCAAATTTATGATTTTGCTCGCGGTTTTAATACTTATGACGGTAAACACCACAATGGTGGTAGCGTTCAAGGTCAATCTGTCTTCGCATCGTCAGATACAGACGAGTTACTTGCTAAAATTGCACGTAAGGCTGTAGTAACCACTCAAGATAGTCAAAAATTAACACAACTACTATACCAAATACTTCAATACCTTCCTGCTAACTCTCGCGAACGTCAAATTTTGAATTATAAATTTTCTAACAACATCTCCATAGAAGCCGCCATGTCGGCCATAGAGGAGCACGAGCGACTTCAAACCCAAACACCTCCTCTGTCTGTAGCTCAACCATCTCCTCCCACTAAGGAGCCTGCAGAGTGATCGTCTCGACCGCTAAAGTTAAAATAGCAAGAGCTACAATTAGACTAGCTATAACAATTTTAGCAAAGCGTAAGAAAGTTAAATACAAACAAATGTCTAAAAAGAAAAAAGATCTTGCCTCTGAAAACATAAGAGAGCATCATCATCATTTAGATAAGCATCCAGGTGGCCACGAACAAGCTATCGCTATAGGTCTTTCTCAAGCTACCAAGGGAGAGAAGGAAAGCTAACAGCAGTTGACCTTCTATCAAGCATATAATGAGTAAGAAAGTATGGAAGAAAATAATAAAATAAGTCCTAAATTAGAAGCCGAGTTTAAAAAAATTTTTCAACATCCTGATAAGGATGAAATCATAGAGAAACTAATCGGGGGAGAGTCTGTAAGGCAAGTTGAGGCTTGGCTAAAAAATAAGTATCAAACTCAAAAGAAAAAGCAGGTTTCCTTTGTAACGCTTCAAAAATTTAGATCTCAATATCTCAACATTGAAGCTGATGTTCTCAAAGATTTGCAAAAGCAACGTCGAGCACTAGAAGTTCAAAAAAGACACGAACAAAGAACTGAAACAGTAAAGACAGCTGAATCATACCAAGCAGGACTAGCTGCATATGTCCAAAATAGTCTTATAGACTATAATCAAACTATTCTTGGACTTCTTCATCAGTGCCATAACGGCATTGAGAAGCTTAAAGACCTAGATGAAAATAAAGGTTCTCACTTAAATCACGTTGCAATAGCGGGATATCTAGGAAAAATTCAAGATGTTATGCAGATGCATAATAAGATGATCGTAGATCAAGAAAAAAGAGCAGCAGGCAAGGTAGAAGCAGATTACGAACTATTAAAAAGACAACTAGAAATTCTAAAAGAGACCATTAAGGAAGTTTTCTTAGAAACTAACCCAGAAGGACTTCCAGTTTTTACATCAAGAGTAAGAGAAAAAATGCTAGAAGCAGGATTAATTTAATGTTTCGAGATATCAAAGCTCAAGCTCAACCACCTACTCCTACTGGAGCTGTACTTGAAAAAAATACAGCGAATAAAACTAATTTTGAAAGACTATTTACTGAGTATCAAAATAAGCTTAGAGCAATCTGGCCTCCTCTAAAAACTGTTCTCGACTCTCTTCCAGCAATTACAACAACCGCCGTATATGAAGATCCTCAACCTGCCTTAGTATATTTAAAGCAACTTAAAGCTCTTTGGTCACTATTAAATGGTACACAAGCCTCGATAGCTCGTGTAGATACCAGCTCATTTCCTGTACCAGATCAAGAAGTTCCTTCTGATTTTAAGTCTAAGTACGACGCAGCTAAGCAGGCTGATGCACAATTTCGTCAACTTGCAACTCCCATATTTACAATCATGCGTATTCTACAAACTGCTGTTAGCAATGCACAAAATGCTGGTGAAGAATGGGTAAGTTCTCCAGAAATCTCTTCAAGAATAAATACACTTCCAGCCGCCGTCGAAGTAGGTAGATTTTTAGGTCTTACAGGCGTAGTGCTGCCAGCAATTAAAATTGCGTATCCCTTGGCTTTCTCATATAAAAAGTATCCGATTGATTCTAATCTCCAGTTATGGAAGAGTACTGCTTCTCAAATTTCTGCTTTTAGAAGAGCTTACACAGAGTATACTTTTCCTCAAGTACTATATCACTTTACTAAAGACTGGAATATGTTTGAAAGATTTAACTTTAAGAAGTGGTACAATTGGACACGAACAGGTAGGAGCAACCCTCTCATGACAAAATACGCCTCTATTCCCGGTCAAAAAGACTTTATCTTTGAGGATCGTTTGCAAAAATTTGAAAAAAAGCGCAAATTATTACTGAGTCGAGTCAACCTTGTTCGTAAAGCCCTACATGATATGATCAATCACTCTCTTATTCCTAATACTAGTACTGATAAAATTTACAAAGTACTTTCTATGCTAGAATACGAGGCACTCAATCTATCAGCCCCTAAAGTTGCATCTGCCCGCATTCGTCGTGCCAGTACTCAATTACAAAAATTAGGCTTTGTAGAAGGCAGCTCTATTCTATCTCTTGCTGCTACTGAGATGTTGCAAGCAAAACCCCTAACAAAAACAGCTGAAGAAAAAGAAAAAAATAAAGACTCTCAAGCTACAATTATCGAAGTATTGCAGCAAATTAAGAAAGAAATGGATGTATTAAATTACAATGTTCATCTAGATACAATGTACGATCTTAAAAAGCAATTAGAAGCATCCGGCCGCCAATCTGACGCTGACTTAATGCTTAAAATTATACGCGAAGACCTAGATAGCCTAGACAAGCTCAATAAAAAACTAACCGAAATCTATACAAGTTTAAGCAAAATTCCTATTCAGCTCTCTATGCAGCAAGACGTAGCTCAACTCAAGCCAAGCTCTTCTAAATCTGTAGAGGTTTCTGAAGATGAAATAGAAAAACCTTCTAAGCCAACTATAACCACAACACAAAAGGCTCAAACACCTTCAAGGTCTCAAGCTCCTACACCTACAATTCAAAAGGATATTCCCAATGTCTAGTGCAGCATATTACACTAACCTTCTAGCTCAACTAGATACACTACAAAGTCTTCAGCGCTCTACTCCTGTAGTTCCAGTGCACTTTGCCTCTGTAGATATGGAGTTTTTAAAGAGAACTGATCGCGAACTTTATGAAAAGATGAAAAAGGAAGAAGGATCTTTAGTTACAAATGTTAGCGATACTGCTTTGTCGTGGACCCTTTCAAACGTCGCTGAAATTTACAACAAATATAAACAATATCTTCCTGAATTACAAATACTTGCTGAGGTCGCTTTTGGCATTTTCAGCCCTAAAATCAGCCTTCTACTCGGAGGTATGCAGGCACTTCAAGGAAACGCTAAAGACGCAGCAGCTATGGGTACAGGGATAGGTCTACATTTTGTTGTAAAGAAATTTGGAAACGTCACACTCTTATTTATACTCAATACCATAAAAACTCTTCTAGCCGCCGCCGTTCCCCGTCGCTGGATAATGTCCTTAATTAGAGGTGCTTTACAACTTGGACCTTCACAAATAGCAACAGTCGCCTCCATAAGCAACGCAAGCGTTAATAGCGCAAATGCTGCTGCTACAGCGCAAAGAGCTGGAGTCGCAGCTCAAGAAGCAGTACAAATTGGACGAATGGCTCTTGCACTTCAACGAGCAGGTGCTGCTGCATCCGCCATCGGCATTTGGACCGCCATCGCCACACTATCCGCCCTAGCCGGTATAGCTATAGGATCTGTCATAGGATGGGCCCTAGAAGAAGACGTGTCAAAAGATATAGTTACAGACTACGCTCTTTATGGTACCCCCTTATCTTCTGTAGTTGGATTAGAAGATAAATACTGGCAAAAACAGGACGAAGAAATCAAAAATCGCACAAGCAATGTAGCAATTAATCTAACATCACTGTTTAGGTACAATAAAAAAATTCAGTTACTAACACCTGAAAAATTACAAGAATTATTAAATAAATATAGCGAATTAAAAAAGGCAGGATTTTGGTCTCATAACGAGATAATGCAGCAAATTGCTACAGCAGAAGGTCTCGTTTACGATCCCTCACTTAAAGGGTATAAAAGGTTTAAAACAGAAGAAGCAAAATGAGTCTATTAACTAAAATTCAATCCACTATTAACCTTTTAGAAAGAAGAGGCGAGTACACGCTTGCTGCTAAACTCTATCCCATAGCAACTGATGCAGCCTTCATAGAAGAGCAGCAATATCTTATTAATCAATTTAAAAAAGCTCATCACGACCTTAACAGTTTAAAATCTAATCTTGAAACTTACGGATTTATTACAGCTGCTTCGGATGTGGATATTATCCAAAGAGATATTGAAGCTAAGCTTATTTCTTTTTCTAAAGAGGACCCAATAAGCTCTGTACTTTCTAGCTACAAGATACTGCACAAGCTCGCATCGGCACAAAAAAATGACAACAATCTATACAAGACTTTAGAGCAAATAGTTCAAGACGAATCTCTTCCCGAAGCAGAAATTATTAAGTCAATACAGGGCCTATTACTAGGATTACCAGAGCAGGAAAAGGCAAGTTTAGTATATCAACTAGAAAAAGATTACAATCTTACCTTTCCATTGCAAAAAATAGCTAAAGAAAAAGATAAAAAACAGCAAGAAGACGAATGTCTTTTAAATGCAGAATCTCTAGAAGAAAGAGAAAAATGCATTGTTCCAAAAAAAAGTTTAAAAATGCATCATTCATACCCAACATCCCCCAGTATATGGAGTGGTTGGAGCTACGAATCTCCAGTTCCATATCAACAGCAAAATCAGCTTAACTTTTGGAGTCTAGCAGGTTTAAAACCGTTCACTAAGCGTAGCTAGCTGCTATTGATTTTAAAAGAATAAACGAGATATCTGACTACCAATAAAAGGAGCTAGAAATGACTAACACGGAAATAAATCAAGATCTTTCTGTTTCTGAAGATGATCTAGTAACAAATCATGTTGTTTTTGCCTCAGAAGATGATCTTGAATCCGAGCCGGTTACAGTGGATGAGTCCGAAACTGAGCTTGTCGAGTATACAGAATGGCAAAATCCACAAGAATTTACTAACTATATAGTCAATGCTTCTCGTAATCTACCTCCTACATATGACGGCTCCGTTAATGCTCTTCGTCGTACAGCCAAGTATTTAAAAAATATTCAAGCCGAACTAATTAGTGGTGTTGAGCAAGACGCTCCCTATGCCGATCTTAATGAGGATCAGTTAAGAACTCTTGATCTTATTGAAGAAGGAATTGAGTTTGGCTTAGAGCAAATAGCTCATACAGTCGAAAGCGGTCTAGTAAAAACTGCTACTAAATCTTCTAAATTTGTTTACTACGTAAATCCTTTTATCTTTAGCTTAGCTCGTATTTTAGTTAATGCGAAAGTTTCGCAAGGTAAAAATATAGAAGATCTTTTTGAAAAACTCAACGAGCGCTATAAGCTAACTGATCGAGAAAAACTCGAGCTTCACTTCATCTTAAACGATATGGGTCATACTATAAGATCTAGCCCAGTTAATCATGAAGATATGGCCGAGACATACTTCGCCTAAAGCAATAATAGAAATACAGATAGTTAATTAGTATGAGGAAAGTTCTTTGATTAACGAATTTGCATCTGATACGCCTATTCTTACTTTAGTTTTAAGAACCGAAGAAGATCGCAATCTTTTTTATGTAGTAGAGCTTGAGGGTTCAAGCATAAATACCTTCTATCGAGGTGAAAATTTTAACCAAGCAATTTATGTAGCTAATAATATTTTTAAATGGTTAAAAGAAAATGAACAAAAATTTGCAATCTATAAAGAAGAGAGAAATGGTACAGGCGCTTCGTACTTTTTAAGTTCTGATTTAAGATCATTTCCTTGCGAATCAATCAGTGACGAAGATTTTCTAACTACAGTTTGTGAAGAATTTGAATCTAAAAAAATCGAAAATGCGCAAGACATTAATGGCTGGTTTCGCAGCTTAGTGAATAAATATAAACTCAACGAGTACCAAGAATTCATTTTTTTAAAGCAACTAAAAGAACGCGAATACCTATAATGGATAAAAAAGCCTACAACCCAATCAAGTCAAAAGGATTTGACTCAAAAGCTCAAGCACGCTTTCTTCTACACTTAATGGAGCAATATCCAGAAAAGTATAGTTGGGTTAAGTCGGTTCTAAAGGAGTTTGGTATGCCATCAGAAGAAGGTCCTCTTCACACCTACTGGAAGGGTCCATATAACGTCTCTCCAGAAACTCCCTCTTATACCTACACTAGTCGCACAAAAGCTAATACCACAACAGGACTTACCAAGTTTAGCGAAGCTGCTATTAAACATCATAGTCCTAAAAAGGTTGTAGATATCTTTTTAGCTCCGTACATAGAGCAAATTGCATTTGATTTTAGTACAGATCCACAAGAAACACTCAACAAGTGGTCTACCAAGTTCAATAGTTTCCTTACTGAGTATGGTCATCTAGATTCATTTGAAACTATGCTTGCTAGAGAGTATTTTCAATTTCGAGTGAAAACTCTTCTACAACAAAAAACAGCATCTTTACTAAAATCCGCAGCAATCAAAGATGAATCTAATCCAAAGACGCTTGCTAATATTTTTTGGGCGCTTTGGAAAAACGATATAATGCTTGATCGCCGCAATCCAGAGTCGCTCAGTGAATGGTTTAACAAATTTAGACAATTTCTGGATGACCACATGCTTACAGCTCTTCAAAAAGAAGAGGCACAGCATCATTTAGGTGATAAAATTTTAGGTCGTGAAGTGGAGTAACTATGAAAAGAGATGGATGGTTAGATAAATTTCTTCAAAGCGAAAAGATAACTAAACTTGCAAAGCACATTGAGGCTAGCTATGTTGACCAAGTCCGTCTCATACAAGAAGGTAAAACCTTAGCTAAGTGGTCTTCAGTAGAAGACGCTCTACAAGATTTCGCTTCCCGTCATGGGCTAACATCCAAAGAATTATCGACTCTCAAAAGAGCTGCGTCTGAAAAAACAGCTGCAGGTAAAATTAGAACACAAGAAGAAAATATAGCTCTTGCAGATAAGGAAGGTTTAGGTTCTCAAGCTCTAGAGTTCATGGGTAAGGCTAAAAATAAGCATACGCAAGATAGTCCTTCACCGTTTGTTATTTCTCCTGACGAAGCTGAAGAGTTAAAAAAACTTAAGAGCGACAAAGAAAATTTAAAACACGACTTAAATAACAATGGAATAGATGACGCTAACGAATTTGTTCTATCTCAGCAAGCATCCCGTCTACTACTTCTTCAAAAAGCTGGAGAAGGTAAAATTCTCAATCTTCCAGTTACCGATAAGCCTACTTCCGAACAAGTACAAGAGCTACTAAAGGAGTTCACGGCTGAATCTACTGAGCGTCCTTATAGTATCGCACGCTTAGGTTTTAAGTTTACAAGCTTTCAAGATACACGTCCCGTAGAAAATGCTCCTATTAAAGTTACTATATTAAACTATGTAGCACACAAGCCAGCGCTAGCTGACGCAATCGCTGTTGATCTTATCAATCAATTAAATCAAGAACTTCCCTTAGTTAGAACTCCAGATATGGAATGGGATGGTTGGCTTTCCTTTATTTCTAAAGAATATGAAAAAACCAAAGATCCTAAGCTCAATATGTTAAGAGTAGAGCTCACCAAGCTTCACGATCTAGTTACAAAGGGGATAACATTACCTTTCAGCCGCGAAGATAAGGCTGTGAATCCTAAAGAAATTCCTAGTATAATGAAACGCTTTCCAGCAAGCTATCGTCGTAAAATAATACAACTTGTTGCAGAAGGTTCGTTAAGGCATCATCTATCTAAAGAATACGGGGTTAAGCATCCAATCGCCTTTTCAAGTGGCTATCCTATAGCAAGCTTCGCCTTAATGCAATCTTTTAGTCCTTTTACCGAGTCGAAGCCTGTTTTTACTGATGAAGCGCAAAAAACTCTTTTCGAAAAACAATTAGCAGACAAGGCAACTGTAAGAGCCGATGGTCGCAAAATGATAGATCCAGATAGCTACAAAGAGATTTTAGATTCTCTTCAGATTCAAACATCTTCCAAAGAGGTACAAAGACCACTCTCTTCGGTTAAAATTGGAGATGAACCTATCTATGTTAAAAATCAAGCTAATGATAGCTATCAACCTAAGACATACAATCTTTCAGCTGGAGCAGAGGTAGAAGACATCGAAAACTATCTCATAGATCTAAGCGACGACCTTATGGCGACCATGCATGGTAATCCAGTCTTAGGTTATCTTCAAATAGAAGGGAAAAATGTAAAAGTAACACTAGACGATGTTCTAAATAGAAAAGTAGTAGTTGACGGGAAAGAGTACGAGATCAGAAAAGACAACAAAGACCGATTAGACTTCACTGCTCAACCTAATTATGGTCTAGCTCCTCGCTCTTCTACGACCCCTTGGTGGTCCTCCTTCGCAAGTCAAGTTGGGAAAACTAAGCAATTTGGTAAACCTTCACCAAAACAGTCACCAGCACCATCAACAAGCTCAGAATCACCTCAATCCTCTTCTATCGATTGGACTTCTTTAATTAAAAAGCAAAGCACCGCAACATACTTACACAAATTTGCAGCCGAAGTACCTCAATTTATGGACTCTAAGGGGCATCCGTTTACTTCTGAAAAAGATCTTAAACAAGCTCTTGTTAGTGAAATGTTAGAAGAATTGCAAAACGACAAGGAAATGGTTGATCTCATAGTTACTAAAGTGATGGCTTGGGTTGATAAGTTGCCAGAAGCTAAAGAACAAAAAACACAGGCACCTCTTCCAACTTCCGAAGAGCTACCACTTGCAGCTTCAAGCATTACTCGCCTCAAGAAGATTGCTTCACCAAAAGTTCAAGCAAAAATTACTTATATTTTAAATTCCTTAAGGAAGTAGCATGAAGTTATATCGATTTGTTAGAGCTCACCCAAAGCAGATTGGTCACTTCGATGTTAATCTCGTTTCTAAAGACCTACAAGAAGTAGCAAAGAATATGTCCGAAGACGACATATTAAAAATGCTCGGTAGCCCACAACACATACCAGACCTAATCGCTCTTATTTATTCCATAAATAGGAAAAATTTCGATGGAGCCCTGCTTCGATGGATCAAGGGACAACTACTAGGCAAACGTTTAAGCCCTAATACTGAAAAAGTTTTACTACAAACAGGTAAAAAAGTAGACGAACTTGCCAACGATGTATATGTAGAACTTTCCAAATCATTTCTTCAAGATCTAGCCCTTGATGGTTCTCGCTCCGAACAATTTCGTTATACTCAAGACGCTACAGCTACTGCTCAACTAATTAATACAACTCAACCCAATAAAGATGGCATTAATATTCCTTTCTGCCCATATTGCAGTGAATGTGGAGTCAGCGCCCCTCTTTTTGTAGTAGATAAATCGACACTGACTAGCGAAGCTAATCTCCAAAATGACAGGCACAATTTTGTTCAACCAGTAGAAGGAATAAAACTACCTGAACCCTCCCCTCCAGGCACTACAATCACAAGCGAAACTTCACAGGGTACTACGTTTGTTGTTTCAAATGGCACTATTGCATTTCAAGTACTTTTAACTCCCGAAGTAAGCAAATGGATTACTGCTGATTCTCCTCTTAGAAATCTTGAGATTGAAAATAATCAACCAGTTTTACATTGTACTTTTACGCTAAAGCCTAATGTTGTAGGAGCCGCTCTTCGAGCTAGAGGACCGCAAAAAGTAGTTATGAATCTCATTGGCAAACTCAATAAAGCTCTTGGTCGCTTTACTAAACAAGATTATTCTCTTCTAGAAAAAGTAAAATTTCTTCAAGAGAAACAACCACTCACAATGGAAGAAGCAAGAGAGCTCGAAAAGCTTCAAAAACAAATCTATACTAGACAAAAGAAATTAGTAAATGAGATTAGCCTCGACACTACTGTTTCGAGTAAGAGTTCGTCTCAAGATAAAGGCAAATCCCTCCACGACACTGTATCTACTACCACTGAAGACACTCTGGAGCAACTACTAAGCTCTTTACAAACACATCTCGATGAAGAAGATCTTGATGAATTGGTAAAAATTAGCAAGATGGATTCAACTAAAAAAGCGTTCATGCAAGCACTAGCAGTATACCAGACAGAAATACATAATAAGGTATCTCCTAAGCAACGCTTGCAACAACCAAACTACGTAAAAGCACTTCGCTCATCTGCATATATACAAACATGCAACACTTGTAAGGGTTCACAGACTCAGCCTTCAACTGCATGTCAATATGCCAAGAAATTACATAACCACTTATATGCAATGTATACTAATAGTATGCATCAAGAACCTCAAGATAGGATTTTAGATTTCAATGCCAATTTAAGAGCTCTCGATAGCTACGAGTATCGCCATCTAGAAGCTAGTAATGTAGTTCCTAGAGTAATAATCCTCCTTGAAGAAGTTGAAGTTAGTGAAGACACTACAGAAGATGAAGAAACAACAATACTAAGCTTCAATAGTTTCAAGGAATATATCCAGTCTAAACTAACACCTGAGCAAAAGCAAGCATTCTTAGGCCAGGATTTATCTGAATTTTCTCCTCAAGATATTACAAACTCAGTGATGGATCTTGATCAATTGATTGCTACAGTAGTTAGTAAGGATCTCACAAAAGAATTACAGGATTTTTTACATCAATTATCCTAATAAATAAGAGAGCTACAACTAGGGGACATGATGACCACCTCTAAATTTCCTAATCAAATAGATAGCTTTGATCCCAGTCTTGTTAACGATATCACTGTTGTTAATGCCTCCCACGTTAACGACCTACGAGACGCCATCTTAGCTCTCGAGCAATCTATAGCATCTACTCTTCCTGATGGCTACGCCCTTCCCTACAGCAGTCTCAATTATATTCAAAGCTTAGATAATATTACTCAAGCTTTATCGAGATTAGATAGTGTTGTTAAACTTCTAACTGACCAAGTTGGTGTAAATGCCACTCAAGGCAATTACGATCTCAACGGAAGCAGAATAGACTCCCTATTCGAGCAACTAATTGCCCATCGCATTTCAGCTAACGGTGTTGACGCCGATGGATACGTAGTTCACGGCGTTCAAGGTCAAGTTGTTGGTACATTAAATCAGCAACATCTTTACAACAAAACCTTCGACTCTGGCGTTGTATTTAACGGGCCCAAATTTGTAGCTCGCGGAGGTCCAGGAGATTCTGGTCTTCGACAAGTTGAGATTTACAACAAAGATGGTGCCCTTGTATCATGGATAGATGAGCAAGGTAATGCTAAGTTTAATAATATTGAAATCCTTGGCGACGAAATCCTTGCTGGTACCGAAAAAGTAGCCAACAACCTAGTCGTAGATGGCTATACTCAGTTAGGTAACGATCCTACTCTAGACTATTTACTAGTTAAGGGACCAACAACCATCACCGGTCCAATTTCGGCTACAGGGAATATAACAGCTTTAGGTCCTGATGCCACATTAGGTAATGCTACAGGTAGCGCAGCATTTAATTATACAACCAGTAGTTTTTCAGGAAATTTACAGGTTGGAGGTACACTTAATGTTTCTGGTCTATCCAGTTTAGGTAACGGATCTGAAGACAATTTATCGATCACTGGTAACACCACAGTTGGTGGGAGTCTAACTACTCAAGGTGACCTTACTACTACAGGAAACATAAGACTTGGTCAAAGTAGCACTAAAACTCTAACAATAGAAGTTGGTGATATAGATGCTTACGTCGGCAATGGCTCTGGTTACACTCATTTTTACTCTGATTTTTGGGTTTCTGGTAACACATATCTAGGAGCCGGTAGCACTAGTAATAATTTCATCTTTGGTCAACCTGGTGGTTCAGGAACCTTTGATATTCATGCCCTTTCAACCCAAGTATTTGGTGGACTACTTGTCGATGATACAACACAAATAAATAGTACACTAACAGTAAGTAGCAATACTACAATAGGTGGGGACCTAACAGTAGGTACGGCACTCCTAAATAAACCAACATCTCTATACGGAACTCTACTCGTTACTTCTGCCGCAACTTTTACCTCTTCCGGTCATTTTGACGCTAATCTATCTACTTACGGCAGCTTATCCGCCTCTGCTGCAATTATTGGTGGAAATGCCACAATTGCTGGCAATACTACGATATCCGGCCTGCTAACCCTTAATGGCGGCTATCAAGGTAATACTTACGATCCTGAGATTGCAAATCATGGTGGTGCTTCTTTTGATGTAAACGGCAACCTGTCTCTTGATGGAAAACTAACCGTAAAAGGACCTATAGATCCTGCAGCATTAGTTATAGAGATGGTAGATAGTGAGCATTCTAGTGTTCTTGATCCTCTTATCGTTAAAGACCCTTCTGGTAGCATTCTTTTTGAAGTCAGTAGGTTAGGTAATGTAATCTCGTCCGGTTCTACTATAATCCAACAAAATCTTACTGTTCAGGGTTCTGCAATTCAATTAGGAACTGGCACTGGCACTTTAAATGTAGATGTAGATACCATTCTAGTAAAAGGAACTATCACTTTTCAAGATGACGTTACTTTCGGCTCTCCAACCGGTATCATTACAATTCCTGGTACTTTAAATACTCCAATAATTAATAATCTGGATTACATCAACGGCATAAACTTTAACGTATTTAATACTCAATTCAATCGCCATGTTCTAGATCAGAATATAAATACCGGTCTGTCTCCTAATATGCCTTCTGAAGCTAGTCACCAAGCTCAATTCATAGGATTCACAAGTTCACAATTTCCCAATGTAACTAGTGCACATAGTGCAATTATACAACTAGCGGGCTCTGGTTGGCAATTAAGTAATACCTCTACTTTAAAATACGCACTAGATCAGCTAGTATCGGACTCAGGCTACTTAGCAAATAGAGCTCTTAGTAACCTATCATCTACCGCTGTTAATACTCATCTTTCTCCAGGAACTAATGACACTCTTAATTTAGGTAGTTTAAGTTATGGCTGGAAAGATATTTTTGCTAAAGGTACTGTATATGGTACAGGCTTTGATACTCCTGAACCACATGTATTATCCATTGGAGCAAGTACAGGGAACTATCCAGTTTATATTGGCAGCTCCAGCAGCTCGGTAATAGTACGAAAAGATCTAGCCGTAGCAGATACAGCTGCTATGCATCAAGCTCTAACTTCTAGGCTCGATGCAAATTATGTAGAAGTGCTACCTAATCCTACTGCCGACACCTTCCAATCAGTGTCAACACTTAATCCTCCGGTTAATTCTACTATAACCTTTGACTCCACCGGAACACTACCCACTGGTATTGTTGCTGGCACAATTTATTATGTAATAAATCCTGTCTCTACCCCGCTTCCAACCTTTCAAGTATCCTTAACGCAAGGTGGTCTTCCCGTTAACTTTTCAACATCAGGAAGTGGAACGATTACAGCAAGACATATTTTAAATATTGGAACTCAAAGAGCTGATATTGTAAATATAGGACAAACCACAACACGCGTCAAAACAACTGGTATTTTAGAGACAACAACTCGAGTAGTTAAGATTGGGACAGTTCATACAACTAGTTATGCTGTACAACTTTCTGATTATATAGTTCGCTTTGACACCACCAGTGCGCCATCTTCTGTTACTGCAACTTTACCTTCATCTCCAATGTCAGGAATGGTAGTGATCATTAAAGATGCAGGTGGTGCTTGTGCTACCTTGAATAAGAATATTATTATTACTCCAAGTGGTAGCGATACCATAGATGGAGCATCTCAACTTATATTAAATTTTGCTCCATACGCATCAGTTACACTAGTCTCTAGTGGATCTGGTTCGTGGATGATTATCTAGTGAGGATTATATGACATTTTTTGGTTATCCACGAGGAAGAAATAAAACTTTAAATACCATAAGAATTGTAGTAAATAATGCAAATCCTACTAATAATGCTACTATTTATTATGATTCAGGATATGGCAACGGTCAAACCGGAGGAACTGGAACAACAGTAACTTTTTATCCAGGCAGCTGGCTACCACTATACGCTACCGGTGGAGCAGGAACTGCAACAAGTACCGCTGCTACAGCCAATAATATCGAAATCTTCGATTCAACAGGTAATACTAGCAGAATCGCAACTGGTAGCTCCTCAAATCAATCAGATCTCTTACTAAATCTTCCAGGCGGCAATGGATTTATACCAGTGTTTATTGCTTCTGGCACTCAATTATGGACACAACCTCTTGTGGCACCTAGTGCCGGCGCTGAGTTTTGTTGTAACTTTTACGATTAGGAGAAAGCATGGGCAGCGCAGTAATATTTGACGGCACCCGAGTTAAAACACTTAAAAATGTTATTAACTTAAATGGTATTGCATCTGTCGCAGCGAGCTCTGTAGATCCTACTTCTATCGCTCAATCGGCACAAATAGGTTCCCTTTACCTATACACTGGTGGAGGCACTGGAGTATTATACATAAAACAAGACAGTGGTTCTACTACAAACTGGAATTTTGTAGTAGATGGTAGTAGTAATCAAACACTAACAAATAAAACTCTTTCTACTCCTGCTTTTGCCGGAGGTTCTTTTGTAATAAAAACCGCAGCCGATCCAAGTAAGACTGTAACAATTACAATACCTAATGTATCCTCATCTTACACATTAACTTTACCTAGCAATGATGGAGATGGTTATAGCTCTCTAAGAAGTGATGGCTCCGGCAATCTTCAGTGGTTAGATGGTGGACTAGCAACTCAAGCCGTTTCAGCTAGTTTTACCGCTAGCTTTGGTGTTCATTACTTAACTAATACCTCGACTACTGGAATTACTGCAACGCTGCCAGCCGGAGCTTTAGGTCGAATTATACGTTTTTCAGATACAAGAGAGTCTTGGCATGTTAATCCATTAACAATTATTCCGGCTTCAGGTGATACTATAGATAATCTTGCCGCTAATGAATCTTTAGTTTGTGACGTAAGAAGGGGTTGGGTTGAGCTTAGTTGGGACGGAACTAGATGGTCTTTGAGTTCATTATCTACTTTTAATAATGCTGGCATCACTCAGGCTTATCGTGCAGCAACTAGCCCAATTACATTATCTAACACTGATTATTACGTTTCCGCCTCTGGCTCAACTACCTACGCAATTACCTTACCATCAGCAACCGGAATCGCTGGTCGTATTTATGTAATTAAAAGTAACATGAATGTAGGAATTCTACTAACAGTAAATACCACAACTTCACAAACTATAGATGGAGCTACTTCAATTACATTAAGTAGGTTTTCTTCACTGCAGGTAATTAGCAATGGATCCAACTGGGAGATCTTCTAAGTGAGTTATTTAGGATTTTGTCCACCTGGAGTTATTTTACCTTATGCAGGCTCAACTGCGCCAGATGGTTGGTTATTATGTGATGGCTCAGACTACGATCAAACAACATACTCTGCGCTGTATAATGCCATTAGTACAACTTATAATATCCAAATAAATCCTACAACTAATACAAATTGGCCCGCTCCTTCAGCAGGAAAGTTTAGAGTTCCTGACTATAGAGGTAGCTTTCTTAGAGGTATAGGCACTGCTTCCGGTGGAGATACTACAACTCTCGGTGGTTGGCAAACTCATAAAACAGCTAAAAACGGACTAGCATCATCGTCAAGCACTACATCCGTTAGTGGTGCTAAAAATCAAATGGATGGCGGCACTTCCAGCACCTCTGTTAATCACTCACATACCATTGGAGGTGATGGAGGGCACTACCATACTTTTACCTATAAAGGTAACTCTTATGCCGTTAGTGCTGGAAGTTTTGGAGCATTAGATAATACTAACACTACCGCTAACACTAGCTCTGTTGGAAATCATACTCATGGTGGCACTGGCAGCTCAGATCCCTCTCATGCACATAGCTGGTCCTTTGGCGGCGCAACATTTACTGCTTCTGGTACTACACCAGCGCAAACCCTTACAGGTGACAATGAGACTCGTCCAGTTAACAAAGGTGTAAATTATATTATTAAAATATAGGAGTTAGTTTGGCCTTTCTTTTCTTTCCATCAGGAACTGTTATTGCATTTGCTGGAAGCACTCCACCCAGTGGCTGGCTCCTATGCGATGGCACTGCTTATAATCAAGCCGATTATCCAGAATTATTTCAAACTCTATCTACTACCTACAATACTCAATTTAATCCTACTACTAATGCAAATTGGACTGCTCCCTCTGCAAGTCAGTTTAGAATACCAGATTATAGAGCTTCTTTTCTTAGAGGAACTGGTACACCACACCCTAGCTTAGGCGGCGATGTAACGACTTTAGGTGGGTGGCAAACTAATAAAACTGCTAAGAACGGACTATCATCATCTATTGCTGCCAATAGCGTCGCCGCTTCAGCTATTATGCGTCCAAGTGGAAGTAACGCCTCCGGAGGTATGAAGATAGTAGCTGACGATAGATGGATAGATGCAAACTTTTACAACTGGGGAGACGTAAGTATTCCATCTTCATCGCATGGACATACTGCAACTCTAAGCGGAGATAACGAAACTCGTCCACACAATAGAGGCGTAAATTACATCATAAAAATATGAACTATTCAACCTTATCCCACTCAACAATTCCCTCTCTTTCTTTTAAAATCTCATCAACAGCCACTGCAATTGAGACTTCTTCTAACTCTGCCCTAACAATCGCCTCTAAACAATAATCTGGAGAAAAAGGCTTTCCCGCAAACGCGGTTTTTTCGCTTTGATCTAGAGGTCTTTGGAGATAGCTCTCTGCCAACTCAAAAACCTCTTCATCTGTAGGAGGTAAGACCCTAATAATTTGACTAAATCGTCCTGGTCTATTGGTTAATTGATATCCAAGTTCTTTGGCAAAATTAGTAGTGGTCAGGATTAAGGTAGGAACTCTAAATAATTGCACGTTTCCATCTAAGAAATTTAGACAGCTTGGGTTATAAAGATGTTGATTTTGAGACCAATCTTTTTTACCAAAATCTTCGATTATTAAGATAATAAATTTAGTATCTTTATGATACTCCATCAAAAATATGTGCTGAAGTATATTAAAATCAAGATCTCCAGAAACTTTAACGATACTGGTTCCTTCTACCTTAAGAGCTTCTCGCGAAAAATACCTCAACAAAGCACTCTTGCCCATACCAGGAGGTGAGTGAAGTAGATATGATCTTTTTAGTCTTTTATATTTAAGCATTTTATGGTGATTTTTAAAAAAAGATCTTAAAATTTGCAACAACTTCTTACTAGTCCTAGTTTCAAAATAAAGCTCTTCTTCCTGCTGAAGAGCAAGTAGCCCTTTTTCATTATGAAGTAACCACTGCCCCGGCTTAATCTGCCATTTTTTTCGAAATTCGCGCGCCTCTTTGAGTTCCTCGTTTTTTTCAGTTTTTTCAATTTCCTTAAGATTCTCTTCTTCAGGATCTAGGATTTCTAGCGCTGGAGATTTAGTTTCAAATTTAGTGATTACTAATTCTGGTCCTTCAGGACCATGCATAATCTGATAATTTTCATGTTTACTTAACGTAAGTTTCGTTCCCTTAGATAAGGGAAGCTTATCTACAACCTCAAAATCGGTATAGATTAATGTTTCTTTATCCATTTAGAGATCTCCCTGCATAAAATCACATACAGTAATATCACGTCACACTAATAAAAATCAACGTTATCGATTGATTTTTTTATCTTTACAAGAGGATATGAAATATGGCAACTCGACTTTTAGGCTCAAATCAAACTGGATTAGCAATTCACGCAAATAGCTCCATAGGTATTAAAAATGGACTTATTCAAAATGTGAGAGTGATCTCGATCACAAGCTCTTTATCGCAAAATGATTCCTTTGTTGTTGCTACACCAACAAGTCAGGCAATCACTTTAACCTTACCAACTCCAGTAGTTGGCCAAACCATAATTGTAAAAAGAGTAGGTAACTATTCCGTTTTTATAAATACCTCATCTGGAACTATAGATGGCTTAGTAAGTTTCTTGTTTTCCTCTAATTACCAAGCAGCTACTTTTATCTCTGATGGTACAAACTGGTTTATAACATAGGAGAATATATGACTTATCTTCCATTTCCACCAGGAACCGTTATAGCCTTTGCTGGAGAAACAGCACCAATCGGCTGGCTTCTATGTGACGGAACCTCTTATGCTAGATCAAGTTATCCAGAATTATTTCAAACTGTAGGAGTTCTTTACGGCTCTACAGATGGAAATTCATTCAACGTTCCTGATATGAGAGGAAGAGTCTCGGCCGGCAAAGACACCAATAGTGGAGGTTTTGCTGACAGGCTAACTACCGCATCTTCTGGAATCAACGCAAGAAATATAGCCACCACTGGCGGTGTACAATCCACCTCTCTCACTACTTCGCAACTCCCTTCTCATAGCCATAGTAGAACAGGAGGGCTAACAGGAACAACAACATTTGCCAATAGTACTCATGATCATGGCAAAGGTAATATTGTAGCTTTGATAGGGTCCTGTAATGGAAACACTGCTTCTTTAGGGTTCATATCGTCTAACGACTGGGTTAGTCAAAATAACACAGCAACTTATATTCCTGTTGCCGGAACCGTAATATCATTTACTAGCCGGAACCATAATACCGCTACTTATGGCAACACAGATAATGTCACTGTAGGTAATAGAGCAACAGTAACAGAAAACATTAACACATCTTCTACCGGCTCCGACACCGCCTACCAGACAGTGCAACCTACTATAGTCTTGAATTACATTATCAAGATCTAAGTACTAATTTGTCCTGAATTGGTTGAAACTCCTTCGTCTCTCCAATATTATCGATTGATTTCTACTCTTAAGTAAGAGGAGTTGTAGTATGGCAACAAGACTAGTAGGTGCAGATCATGCTGGACTAGCAATTGGCCCCGAAGGTAGTCAATCAGTTACCTTCAAAGTACCTACATATGGCTACGGTATAATACCAGTAGGAGCAGTTGTAGCAATAGCAAGTACAGTAGCGTGGAGTCTCCCTGTTTCTGGTCAAATTAAAGAAGGATTCGCTCTCTGTAACGGACAAGCTTTTCCTTCAGGTAGCGACCCTCTATTTATTGGCAACATGCCAAATCTTACAGATGATAGATTTTTACAAGGCTCCTCTACTACTGGAACAACAGGTGGAAGTAATACTTATAGTTTGCAATCCAGTTTAGGAACTATCGATTTTTCTCACGGTCACACTGTTAACTCTCACTCACACGACATGCGTCATAACCATCAATGGTCTAACAACTACTCGGGAGACAACTACACTAGAAATACCTCAGATTATAACACTGTTGGTATACCAACACAGGTAGCCTGGTCTTTATCCGAGTATTCTCCTTCTGGCATTGACGATATAGGAGAAGCTGGGATTACCAGAAATCCTGATTATTATTATACTAGCGGTGTATATTCTGGTATAAATGGTAATGGCTCCGGAGCTAATACTGGTGGTACTAACCCAGGTACAAATTCACCCACACTACAATACAGCGCCGGCCATGGTCATAATATACTTAATTCCAGTGGAACTACAACTACCGATCTAAGGCCAAAATATTTTAATGTTATTTACATAATGCGAGTAAAATAAGGATTTTATATGGCTATAAAAAATTTTGCCAATACATCTTATATAGCAAGAGTGATAGATATTAAGCTAGACCCAAGATTTGGAATGGCTCAGTTTGATATAGGTCTTTTCAAGGAAATGGACGATCCCCGCCCATTTCGAGAAATGAGATTTGAACTCCCTAACCCTAAAAAATACACTCTAAAAGTCGACCACCTAAATGTTCTAAGCTTACAGCATATTAATATTGTTAATAATGTAACTATTCATTTAAGCAAGGATTTTCAAGCTTCTAATCCTCTAGAAGAAAATCTTCTTAAGTTTAAAGATAGATTTATCCAACTTCAAAATCATGGATGGCAAGAGGTCTTTCATACAGACTCAATTTATATAGACAACAACGGCCTATATAGTAAAAATCCACAGGGACAATGGGTCAAAACTAAAGAGTTTGACGATTGGAATATCTTTGAACAGTATTATAGCATTTCCTCAATGAATCAACAAGACGCAAATATTATTAAAAACACGTACTTATACATTAAAACTCTACCTGAATTTTCTAACGCTGAAGACTGCTAACGCAAAAGGAAAGAAAGATGTCATATGTAGTAAAATATAGATCAACAGGCGCCTTATTTTGGAAAAAAATAGCCAACGTAAAGGCAGATCTAAACTTAATGAAGGAAAACCTTGCTGTGCGAGTCCTCATCTTAGAGGACGAATCTAGATTAGAAATTCCTGCACTAACTCATGAGTTTTGTTTTTCAAAAGAAAGATTTACACAAATTTTAAAATCTCAAGAAAGAGAAATCGGTCAAAAAATCGCAATAGATACAAAATCATCTTGAATACTAGGAGATACACATGACAGACTTTATAAACGAACTCGTAAGTAACCTAGACCTTTCTACTGTAAACAATCTAGATCTTGCTAAGTTTCTTCTTGTTATGGTACTTCTTCAATTTCTTCTTCGTACTACTGCAGAACTACTAACAAGACTCTCCGTAGCCACCGATTCTAAATGGAAGGGTTCAGTAGCAAAAGTGCTAAGTCAACTTGCTTGGTATCTTGGCTCTTTTCTGGGAGTTTTTGGAATTGGTATACCAAAGCCAATTCTTGAAGAACACAAATATCAAGCCATTAAAAAAGATCAAGAAAATCAGACAGCCCAATCGAGTAAAGAAGAGTAAATCATATTGATTATTCTATCTATCTAGATAGAATCAGAGCTTAGACAAGGATCTAGTAAATCAATGACGACATTACGTTTTCCTACCGCGGTCGATTCTTTTGATATTCACGCCCCAGGCGAAGTAATTAGGGCTATGCACATGAACGATGTGCAAAGTGCTATAGGCGCAATCCAGGCCTACTGTTTTTCCTTAGATCAACTTCTTGATGCACATACGAATAGTTCTACAGCACATTCTGCTTCTTCAATCACCATAGCAAGCTTCACTATAGCATCAAGTGTAGATTTACCCTCATTTAACTGGACAGCCACAACTACTCAACAGGCAATTGAGCAATTAAAAGCTTTTGCGGATGCGGTAGCTACTCAGTCAGCTAAAAAAACTCAACTAACTGAACATACCAGTAAAGATATTAATATTGCTCACGCTGGTAAGTTGCTTGGTGATAAAATTGAACTTGGACAAATTACAGAGGCTCATCTTAGTTTTCAAGTTACAACTCAAACAGAACTAGACGCTCATTTAAACGATACAACCAACGCACACCCAGCTGGAGCAATTGGAGTTAGTCCTACCTTAGAAGGTTATGGTACTGTACAAACTGCTCTCGACGGTATTTTTACTAAATTGACTACGCATCAAGCGCAAGATATTAATAGTGCTCATGATGGCTACATTCTTGGCAGTAAAATCCAATCTGGACAAATTACAGAAAATCATCTAAGCTTTCAGGTTGCTACCCAAACTAAACTAGATGCTCACACTACACTAACACAAAACGTACACGGTGTAGTAGGCGAGGTAGTTGGCACTCTAAATAATCAAATTATTGAAAATAAAACTTTAATTTCAACCAATAAAGATACTAAAATAGCACTTTTTACTGATGCCGTAGACGAAATAGAAAAACAACTCTTTATTCCTGGCTACAATAATACAAATAGCCAGCAAGCAACTGACAAGCAACTAACGATCAGGGCTCCATCAGCTACTCAGGTAACTCAAGCTGCTATTAGTAGTACTACTGTACAGGTAGTAAGTACCTCTTTGTTTGCAAACGGTGATACAGTAACATTCTATTATCCATCTCCTACTTATGCAAACAGTGTAACAAGAACTGTCGCCAGCGTAGTCGACGGATATAACCTCTCATTATCAGGAGATACAGTAAGTATTCCCTTAGGATCAGCGGCCGTCAATACTTCAATACCCAACCCTCTTTTTGAAGTAACAGCTCAGGGTAATACTACCATTCAAAATTTGACTATTAAAAATAGTTCTTTTCAAGATATAACCTTTAATGATAACTTGGTAGTAGATGGAAGTCTGCAAGTTGAGAGTAACGCAACTATAGGTGGCACAACAACACTAAGCGGCGCTACTACAATACAAAATACTCTTACTGTTCAAGATAGCGTTATAGTAGCAAGTTCTTTAGTATCCGGAGCCCTAACTGCCACCGACATTACAGGCTCCGGCAACCTATCTATCTCAGGATCGTCCCTACTAACTGGCAATGTAACTACCACAAACGATCTCTCTATTGGTGGCGATCTTATAGTAAGCAATGGTGGCACATTTGCCGGCACCGTAACAGCAGAACAGTTTAATGCAGATACTTATAACGGCGTCAATCTTTCAGGATTTTATGATACATTCTTAGCCCATAAAGATCAAGCAACTAACGCTCATCAGTCCACATCTGTAAGCTACTCTTCATTTGAGCGCATAGATTCCTCTCTACCAGAGAACTTTCCAGGCTTAACTCTTCAAGCTACAATTCAAGCTAATCCAAACATTAGCGACGGCTACATACTCGTAGATAGAGCAAATCTCTTTAAGATAGGAGACGTAGTTAGTCTAGGTCAAGACAATAGTGGAATTCCTACTTTTTATCCTAGCACTGTTACAGATATAGAGCATTCTACCTATACTCCAGAATATTTTCAAAGCCTAAAACTTAGCGGCACCCCAACTAGCTTAATTCCTTATTCTAAAATTTATTTAAGCTCAATTCCTTCTGGATTGTTGGTTTCAAATAATGCTCGAATCATTCGAAAACCTATTAATCTTAAAGAGACTACTGACACATTAGCTATAAATTTAAATGATCACTCAAAGAGTCTAATTAGAGCTCATCGTTCAGACGCAATTACAACTGCGCCTTTTAATTTTTCATCACCACTTTATGCACCTACCATAAATAATGTTGGTGACATTACTGTTCACGCTGTACTCAATGAATTAGGTAAAGATCTTTATCGTCACCTTGATAATATTTACGATGGTTTTGAGTTTCCACATGAAGCAAAAGATGTTGCATTTTCTAATGTATTAACTAACATTGGTAGAAAAGTATCTTTAACTCAAAACGCCCAAGTGGGCGCCACCAATATTAGTGTAGCTAATAGCTCTAGTCTAAGTAGCGGAAATACAATTCAAGTTAGATCTACTACAACTCCTACCCAAACAGTTACTATTATTAATATTGTTGCAAATGTTGTTTACTTTACACCTGCTCTAACATCTCAATACAATGTTGTAGATAATGCTTATGTTTTAGATTTCAATTTACAAACTGTACAAGATGCTATTGAAGCTTTATCTTCTAGCTACGACCTAACCAGTCATGTAGATGATACTTTAGATGCCCATCAAGCATCTGCGATTAAGTTTGATAACTCAGCATTAACTCTAGGTGCTAATGTACAGGCAGCTATCGAGAATCTTAAAGATTACGTAGATGAATCTTCTACTGCACTAGATGGATATTTAAATACTCACCTTAATGATTCTGCTGACGCTCATGATGCTGGCGCAATAAGTTTTGATCCTAGCTACAATTCCAATCTCGCCGGAACAACAACTATTCAATCAGCAATTGAGGTATGGAATTTAGGTCAAGATATTCCAGAAACCGAGTTCCCATTTGAAGACGGACAACTAACACCATCCAACGTAACCGGTCTATTGTTTGATCCTACTAAGGTAAGATCTGCAACAATTCATTATTCTATTTATAGATACTACAGTGGATCAGAAGTAGAGATAGCAACAGTAGGTACACTTAGAGTTGTTTACAAAACTCAAGCAGGAATGTGGTTACTAGATGATACCTACGGTGGAGACTCACCTGGAGTATCTCTCCTTATACATCCAAGTGGACAAGTACAATATACTAGCACAGCCATCGGCGGTACTTCAGTAGCAAATAGACTTCGATTTAGAGCAACGGTTACAACACTAAACACTACAGATGGTTTTTAAGATTTTTTAATCAAAGGCGTGTAAAATGACAATTACTACTACCTTAAGCACTAATGATGTAACACAAGATGGCTATACTACCCTAGGTTCAGTAAAATTCACTGCAAATTTTTCCTCTGACGCACTAACACAGCAATTGATGCCTAGTGCCAACGGAACCATTGACGCAATAGTTCAAGATAGTAGCTATATCTATTACGGAGGAAGCTTTACTTCTGTAACTACCCCAGCTAGCACAAGACAATATGGAGCTGCTCTAAATATTATTTCCGGTGATAGCACTGTTGATGTTAGCTTGTTTAATAACACCGTTCACGCTATAGCTTTTGATGCTAACTACATCTACATGGGTGGTAATTTTACCACATATAATAACATTACTGTAAATAGATTGGCACGTTTTTCAAGAACTACAGGAGATCTAGATACCACTTTCAATACCAACATAGGTACTGGATTCAACAACTTCATCGCTGCTCTCGCAGTAGACTCCACCAACGGCAAACTCTATGTAGGCGGGGCATTCACAACTTACAAAGGAAATACTAGAAATAATCTTGTTAGGCTTAATACTGCAGACGCTAGCGATGATACAGCTACTTTTGCTGTAGGTACAGGATTCAACAATACTGTACAATGTTTAGCTTTAGATACCACCAACAATAAGCTATATGTAGGTGGACAGTTTACAACCTACCAAGGCATTACTAGAAACCGTCTAATTCGACTCAATACTGTTACAACTCCAGGTAGTGATGATTCTACCGCATTTGCAACAGGAACTGGCTTTAATAATCATGTCTACGCTCTCGCTCTAGACATAACCGGCGGTAAGCTCTACGTAGGTGGATACTTCCTTTCTTACGGTGGCGTCAACGGAGGCACAAGAAACCGTCTAGTTAGACTCAACACTAGTAACGGTAGTGACGACACTGCTACGTTCGCCATTGGAACTGGATTTAACAACGCCGTACATGCCTTAGCTCTAGATACAGTTGCTACCAAGCTTTATGTAGGTGGAGTATTCACAACCTATGGTGGACTCAACGGCGGAACTAGAAACTATTTAGTTAGACTCAACACTGTTACAACTCCTGGCAGCGATGATACCACCACATTTGCCGTTGGTACAGGCTTTAGTTACACTGTCAACGACCTAGCCTTAGATACTACCAACAATAAGCTCTACGTAGGTGGAGATTTTACAACATACAAGGGAAATACAAGAAATTATCTAGTAAGACTTAATACCTCTAATGCTAGCGACGATACAGCTACATTTGTGATTGGTACTGGCTTTAGCAATAATGTATTGTGCGTCGCACTAGACACCACCAATAGTCGACTTTATGTAGGTGGAAATTTTACTGCTTACAAATCGCCAGCCTACCTGATGAGGGTAGATAAAGTTACTGGTCAATTAGACTCTACCTTTAATCACAAAATAGGAACCGGATTCAATGGTCTTGTACGCTCTCTTGTTCTAGACTCAACCAACGGTAAACTCTATGTTGGTGGAGGGTTCACAGCCTACAAAGATACCGCAAGAAACTACTTAATTAGACTCAATACCGCAGATGCTAGCGATGATACCACTGCCTTTGCAATAGGAACTGGCTTTAACGCACTTGTACGCTCATTCGCTCTAGACTCAGCTAACGGTAAACTTTACGTTGGTGGAGATTTTACTACCTACCAAGGCACTCCCTCTAGAGCTCGTCTAATTAGACTTAATACCTCTAATGCCAGCGACGATACAGCTACATTTGCAATAGGAACTGGACTCAACAATTCCGTCTACTCTCTAGTTTTAGACTCTGCCAATGGTAAACTTTACGTTGGTGGTGCTTTTACACAGTACAACAGCTCAGGCGCAAACACTAGAAACCGCCTAATTCGACTCAATACCGTTACGACTCCTGGTAGCGATGATACAGCTACTTTTGCAATAGGTACTGGTTTTGGTGGCACTATATATTCTCTAGCCCTAGACTCAACCAATGGCAAACTCTACGTAGGTGGAGCTTTTTTAACCTACCAAGGAAATACTAGAAACCGTCTAGTTAGACTTAATACTATAGATGCCAGCGATGATACCACTACTTTTGCCATAGGAACAGGATTTAACAGCACTGTACATTCTCTAGCTCTAGACTCAACTAACGGTAAACTCTACGTAGGTGGAGATTTTTCAACCTACCAAGAAAATACTAGAAACTGTCTAGTTAGACTTAACACCTCTAATGCTAGCGATGATACAGCCACATTTGCCATAGGAACTGGATTCAACAACTTCATCGCTGCTCTAGCCCTAGACTCCACCAACGGCAAACTTTATATAGGTGGAGATTTTACAACCTACCAAGGAGCTAGCACATCACGCATAGCAGCACTAAGTCTTCCCAAAGTTTTGGCTTCGTCCGCACCACAACTAGCTGGTGGTATTGCATATGCCATAGTTCAAGATAATAACTACATATACTACGGTGGCAGCTTTACTAGTGCTCATAATGCTGGCAATGAAAAATTATACGGAGCAATCATACCAACAAACTCATCTGCAGATAGTGTTATACTACCCAATTATTTCAATCTATTTAACGGCACTGTTCATGCTATTACATCAGATTCTAACTACATTTACGCAGGTGGCAGCTTCACCAGTTATGCTGGCATTGCTGCAAATCGTTTAGCTCGTTTTTTCAAAACTAC
>Ga0194132_10002792_pt1 | contig 32081 bp, 27 predicted proteins | sample TA2KigOf80mmetaG_FD_148612 | JGI IMG/M metagenome (GOLD analysis project Ga0194132, IMG submission 148612) | Freshwater microbial communities from Lake Tanganyika, Tanzania - TA2015054 Kigoma Offshore 80m | ecosystem: Environmental > Aquatic > Freshwater > Lake | place: Tanzania: Lake... | reverse complement strand
CTACTTCTTCGAAGTCTTCTCCAATCTCCTCTTGAAGCGCTCTACGCGACCACCGCGAGCATCGACCTGCTTCTTTCCGGTGTAGACCGGGTGACACATACGGCAGGTTTCAATGCTCATGGACGCAACCGTGCTAGGAATCAGGTAGACCGCGCCACACATCGAGCACGACGTGGAGGCGTCTTTGTGAACCTGTGGGTGGATACCTTTTTTCATAGAACGGGGGAATTGTAGGGTTTGAATGGAGGAAGGCAAGAAGGTTACACCCTTATTTTGCCGCCGCTTTCCTTTGCCGCTTTGCCGTCCTCTCGACCTTTGCCTGCTCCTCTTCAAGCGCCTGCACTTCCCCTTCCCGCATCTCCTCGGCAGCCTCAAGAACAGCCTGCTCGCTCTCCGGATCGTGCATGATCACGCTCATCGTGGCGACTTTATCGCGGGCATTGAGGCGCATCACGATCACACCCTGGGTGGCGCGGCCACGCGAGGGAATGTCGCTCAGCTGCATGCGGATGGTCTGCCCTTGCTTGCTGATGCAGAGGAGATCGCCATTCTCGCCCTCGGTAAGCACGCATCCGCCAACGATGTCTCCCGTCTTCGCGGTAAGCTGCGCGGCCTTCACGCCGGTGCCGCCGCGTCCCTGGAAGCGGTACTCCTCAACGGGCGTCATCTTCCCAAGGCCGTTCTCCATGACAACGAGGAGCTTGCTGGTCTTGGCGTTACTAATGCCTGCAGCCTCGATGACAATGTCTCCGGGACGGAGCTTGATACCGCGCACACCTGCGGCGGCGCGCCCCATGTCGCGGACATCGTCCTCTTTGAAGCGGATAGACATCCCCTTCTTCGTGAGGATGAGGATCTCATCTTTGCCAGAGCTTGCGATGACCCAGCAGAGCTCGTCACCGGGCGGCATCTTCTGTGCGATGAGACCGGAGCGGCGGATGTTGCCGAATTCCGTAAGATCTGTGCGCTTCACCGTTCCCTTTCTCGTCACCATGAAGAGGTGCTTCTTATCGGCAAGGTCAGCCTTGAGGATCGCGGTGATGCGCTCCTCGGGCTGCAGCTGCAACAGGTTGACGATCGCCGAGCCCTTCGCCGTGCGGCTGGCTTGCGGAAGCTCGTAGGCAGGAAGCTTGAAGACGCGACCGGTATTGGTGAAGCAGAGCAAATCGTCGTGGTTCATCACGTGCAGGAGCGACTGCAGCTCGTCGTCCTCCTTCGTAGCCATGCCCTTGATGCCCTTGCCGCCGCGGTGCTGGGCCCGAAACTGCATAGGGCTCATGCGCTTCACGTAGCCCGTGAGGGTGAGCGCGACGATCATCGGTGCATTGGGGATGGTGTCTTTGGCCGTGAACTCGCCGACGGCGCCCTTCACGACGGTCGTGCGACGCTGGTCGCCGTAGGCGGAGCGGATCTCCTGGAGCTCCGTGACGAGGATCTTATCGACCTTCTTCTTGTCCTTGAGGATGGCCTCGCACTCCGCGATGAACTCCTTCTTCTCCTTGAGCTCATCGTCGATCCTCTTGCGCTCGAGACCGGCGAGGGTCTGCAATCGCATTTGGAGGATGGCGTCGGCCTGCAGATCGCTCAGCTTGAACTTGCCGATGAGGTTGTCCTTCGCGAGCTCCTTGGTCTCGCTCTTCTTGATCGTCTTGATGACCTCGTCGATATGGTCGAGTGCCTTCTTGAGCCCCTCGAGGATGTGCGCCCGCTCTTTAGCCCGATCGCGGTCGAAGGTGACGCGCCGGGTGATGACCTCGCGGCGGTGGCCGACGAAGACCTGCAGGAGCTCCTGGAGATTGAGGAGCCGAGGCTGGAGGCCGTCGCTTAAGGCAATCATGTTGTAGCCGAAGCTGCTTTGGAGCTCCGTATGCTTGAAGAGCTGATTGAGCACCTTCTGGGGATAGGCATCCTTCTTGAGCTCCACGATGACCCGGATCCCCTCGCGATCCGACTCGTCGCGGATGTCACTGATCCCCTGGATCACCTTGTCTGTGGTCAGCTGTGCCATGCGCTCGATCATCGAACTTTTGTTCACCTGGTACGGGATCTCCGAAATGCGGATCTGGTAGCGCCCCTTTGCCTCCTCGATCTCCGCCTTGCCGCGCATGACGATCGATCCGCGGCCCGTGAGGTACGCCTGCTTGATGATCTCTTTGTCGTACACGATGCCCCCCGTCGGGAAGTCGGGGCCTTGGACGAACTGAAGGAGATCCTCCACCGAGGCATCCGGATGATCGACGAGGTAGACTGCGGCATCGATGAGCTCGTTTAAGTTGTGCGGAGGGATATTGGTCGCCATACCAACAGCGATGCCGACGGTGCCGTTGAGGAGGAGATTGGGAATTTTGCTCGGGAGCACGGCAGGCTCCTTGCGACTCCCATCGTAGTTCGGCCGAAAGAGCACGGTCTCCTTGTCGATATCCTGCATCATCTCGTCGGTGATGCGCGCCATTTTCGCCTCGGTGTAGCGCATGGCGGCGGCGTTATCGCCATCGATGCTTCCGAAGTTTCCCTGCCCCTGGATGAGCGGGTAGCGCATGGCAAAGCCCTGCGCCATGCGGACAAGCGCCTCGTAGACGGGGGAATCGCCGTGCGGGTGATACTTTCCGAGCACGTCTCCGACGACCGCAGCGGATTTCTTGTACTTCGCAGTGCCCCGAAGCCCCATCTCCTGCATCGCGTAGAGGATGCGTCGGTGCACGGGCTTGAGCCCATCGCGGGCATCGGGAAGAGCGCGCGAGACGATGACCGACATCGCATAATCGAGGTAACTCTCCTCCATCTCCAAGACAATGGGGCGCGGTGCAATGCGCCCGATGTTGCTAAGAGTCTCACTGAGTGCAGGCTGGATTTCTGCAGCTTGGGGCGGCAGTTCCGGCTTCGGCTCTGGCAGAGGATCGTTCGGTGGGGGGGTCTTCTTGCGTGGAGGCTCCTTCTTGGGCATTGCAGGCGTTTGGAAAGCATCTGCGCGGCACGCGCGCTGTGGTCTTTTGGATGATACCGGATTTCTGGTAAAAACAAAGGGTCAAGAGTGATCCCCGTAGCGGAGATTCATGAATCTCCGCTACGGTATTGATGTGCTTTCTGTCGTATCAGTCCCCATCGGCCCTTCGACTTTGCTCAGGGTCTTTCGCAGATAACCCTTACTCTCACGTTCTATGCTTTCTGTGGTATCGGTCCCCATCGGCAACCTCGGCGACATCACCCTCCGGGCAATCGAAACGCTGAAAAACTGCGACGCGATCATCTGCGAAGATACGCGCGTCACGGGGCAGCTGCTGAAGCTCCTCGATCTGCCGAAGAAAGAGCTGATCAGCTGCCATGGCTACAGCGATGAAGGAAAAGTGCAGATGATCCTGAACCGTCTCAGCGACGACGAGCACCTGGCGCTCGTGAGCGATGCAGGCACTCCGGGGATTTCCGACCCCGGCTTTGCGATTGTTTCCCGTGCACGGGAAAACCGTGTTCCCATACAGGTTATCCCTGGATCGTCAGCATTCCTTGCGGCACTCAGTGCTTCCGGGCTCCCCATCAACCAATTTGTGTACCTCGGATTCCTCCCTTTAAAGAAAGGAAGGCAAACACTGCTGCGATCATTCGTGGCGGAGGAACGAACCATTGTTTTTTATGAATCGGTGCATCGCATAGAAAAAACCCTGAAGGAGTTGGCGGACGCATTGAAAGACCAACCGCATCGGCCGGTGGTGATTGCGCGGGAGCTGACGAAGATGCATGAAGAGATCATCGCAACGACCGTGGAACAATTGGCTGGAGTTTCCAAGGGGATAACAGCGAAGGGTGAATTTGCGGTAGTGATAGGACCGAGTAGGTGAAACACCGAGCATGTCACGCTGAGCCTGCCTGTCGGCAGACAGGCGTAGTCGAAGCGCGACATGCCAAGATGTACCATAATTCATCCCTCGACTACGCTCGGGATGACATCATGAATTCCTTTGCTCAAATCCAGGCTCTCTACCATTACACGCTCCCTCCGGAGCTGATTGCCACGACACCTGCTTCTCCGCGAGACAGCGCACGCCTCCTCATCTATGACCGTGAGACGGACCGCGTAACCTTCGATACATTCCGCAACATCGCTGAGTACCTGCCACGCGATGCCGTTCTCGTCTTCAACGACACCAAGGTATTTCCCGCGCGGATGATGCTTAAAAAATCCACCGGAGGAAAAGTTGAAGCGCTCTATCTCTCCGATGGAGCCCCCTACATCCATGTCCTCGCCACGGGAACGCTCCGGCCGCAAGACACGCTGCACTGGGAAGATGGTCACACATTCACGGTGATCGAGCGCAACGGAAAGGAGGCAGTCCTCTTGCCCTCTTTCTCTCTTGCCCTTTTGCCCTCACTACTGGAGCGGTACGGCCATATTCCCCTCCCCCCCTACATCGAAGGAAGTCCGCTCTCGGAGCAAGAGAGGCGCCGGGAGTACCAGACAGTTTTCGCGAGAGACAACGGATCGATCGCGGCACCTACGGCAGGACTGCACTTCACGGAAGAATTACTACGGTCATTGCAGGAACAGGGAATTGCCATCGAGTACGTAACGTTACACGTCCACCTTGGGACATTCGCGCCCCTTGAGGAGCATCACTGGAAGAGCAAACGACTGCATACGGAGAGCTATCACATTGCCACCGATACTGCACAACGATTGAATGCAGCAAAACACGAAGGGCGGCCGATCGTTGCCGTAGGCACGACCACCGTGCGCACTCTCGAATCGGCTGCAATTGCAGAGAAAAATGAGCCTGTGGTGAGCTTGTCGAACCATGAACCTCCGCTACGGAAATTGCACGGAGAGACATCGATCTTCATCACCGAAGATACCCCTCTGCGTTTCGTCGATCACTGCATTACCAATTTCCATCTCCCAGGCACCAGCCTCCTCATGCTCGTTGCGGCATTCACCGGACGGGAGAAGCTGATGGAGCTCTACGGAAAAGCAATCGCAGAGAAGATGCGGTTTTATTCATTTGGTGATGGGATGCTCGTGCTCTAAGGCAGCACTCCCATCGGGTCCACATTGACCCCGTTTTGAATCACCTAAAGTGCAGATGTGCGCCGTTCGTCATGGGCCCGCGCACCCAAGCAACGTAACTCCGGAAAGAGGGGCAGCAAGATCACAAGATCGGCACGGGTACCACGTGTGCAGATTAAGCCGTCGACAGACAGACTGTATTCTTCCACCTGCTGCCTACTGCGCTACGGTCTACTGCGCTACACTCCTCTCATGATCTCCTCCCTCCGCGGCACCGTCCATAAGGGGCCCATCGGCGAAGTGACGATGGATGTACAGGGCGTGGGCTACCGGATTTCCGTACCACTCGACATCTGGGAAGCGCTGCAGGAAGGCGACCAAAGGATGCTCTGGGTGAGCACGTACGTTCGCGAAGACCGCCTCGACCTCTACGGTTTTCCCGACGCATCGGGACGGAGATTTTTTGAGAAACTCATCGGCATGCAGGGCATCGGCCCCCGACTCGGTCTCGAGCTCTGCGCCGTGCCAAAAGATCTCCTGACACAAGCGATTCGCGAGGAGGACGCATCGATCCTCCAGAGCATTAAGGGCATCGGCAGGAAGACTGCCGAGAAGCTCCTGCTGGAACTCAAGTCCCTCGCGGAAAAAGATCCCGATCTCTTCCGATCGCCGACCGTCGCCGGAGACATGGGTCACCAGTACGACCAAGATGCCGTGGAAGCTCTCCGGGGACTTGGCTATGAAACAGCTATCGTCTTGGAGACGCTCAAAAAGCTCCCAAAGAACGTGAAAACAACGGAGGAGCGAGTGGCGGCGTGGCGGCAGCGTTACGAGCACTGTGAGAGGTTGCGAGGTTCCTCATTATACACTTCGCAACCTTCGCAACCTTCGCAACCTTCGCAACCTTCGCAACCTTCGCAACCTTCGCAACCTTCGCAACCAAATCCCCAATTCAGAAAAAATGCATCCGGACTCGATAATGGTATATAGTGAGCGCTCATGTTGCACCTCGACGTCTCCGCAGCGCTCGCCAAAGCCATCACGCCGTCTCGGGGCATCCCCGATCAGGAGCTCTCCTCCGTACGCACGGGACTGCGTCGCTACGTCGACGACTTTCTCAAAGAACGGGTGAAAGGCGAGCATGCCTGGTCGATGGATCCGTATGACCGCAAAGCGGTGGAAGCCGTGCAACAAGTGGTCATGCGCGCCAAGGCGGATCGTATCAAAACCGTGGTGTGGATCGGCATCGGCGGATCTGGCCTCGGCCCCCGCGTGATTCAAGATGTCTTCGAGGGGCCTGAAACCGTCGAGTTCATCGTCATCGACACCATCGATCCCTCCATCCTGAGCATGTACCGCGAGATCCTCGACTGGCGCTCGACGATGGTCGTGGTCGTGTCCAAATCGGGAGGAACGCTGGAAACCATGAGCGCGTTCTTCCTCTACTGGGACGCGCTGAAGATCGCAATGAAAGAGAAGGCTGCAGAACGCGTGATAGCCATCACCGATCCCCATGGTGGAGCGCTACGGAACTTCTGTCTGGAGCGCGGGATCCCGATGCTCACGATTCCCCCGGGCGTCGGAGGTCGGTACTGCATCTTCACCCCCGTAGGACTGCTGCCGATGGCACTCCTTGGCGGCGATATCGCGCAATTTTTGCGTGGAGCCAAGGAGATGGATACCGTCTGTCAGTCCACAACGCTCGAGGAAAATCCCGCAGCAATGCTCGCCGCGATGCAATTCCTCCTCGATACCAAGCGGGGCTATCCGCTCCGCGTGATCATGCCCTACTCCATGCGACTGGAGCAGCTTGGACGCTGGAGCCAGCAGCTTATCGCGGAAAGCCTCGGCAAAAACGAAAGCGGAAATCCCATCCCGGTCGCAGCAATCGGCACACAGGATCAGCACTCACTCCTGCAGCAGTGGATGTCAGGCCCCCGTCTCCAGTGGCACCTCTTCATCCGCGAGGAGGAGAAAGTGCGTCTCACGGTTCCCGACGATGTGGAGCAATCCCTCAGCTACATCGCCGGAAAAACCTTCGGACAACTCGTCGATGCCTGCTACGAGGGAACGAGCCGCGCACTCGTCGGCGGCAAGCACCCCTGCGTAACAATCACGCTCCCTCGCCTCGACCCCTACCATCTCGGACAGCTGTTCTTCCTCCTCATGACGGAGGTCGTGCTGCTCGGCAAGCTCTACCGCATCGATCCCTACGGGCAGCCCGCAGTGGAGATAGGAAAGAAGATTACGAAGCAGATCCTGAGCAGGGGGAGAACGGAGTAGAGATTTCGGAGTTTCCAATTATACACTTCGCAACCTTCGCAACCTTCGCAACCTTCGCAACCTTCGCAACCTTCGCAAACTTCGCAAACTTCATTATACTAGAATCACTCCTACCAACGCCCGTATGCCCTCCCCCATCTCCGACGCCGACTTCAACCAGGAAGTCCTCGCAAGCGCGACCCCCGTACTCGTGGACTTTTGGGCTCCATGGTGCGGCCCGTGCAAAGCGATGCTCCCTATCGTCGAGGAGCTCGACAAGGAGTACGCCGGCAAAGTGAAGTTCGTGAAGATGAACGTTGATGAGAACCTCGAGATCCCCGGGCAATTCAACGTCATGAGCATCCCCACGTTTGTCCTCTTCAAAGATGGCAAGCCTGTTTCCTCATTCGTCGGAGGACGCACGAAGGAGGACATCAAGCAGGAATTGGATAAGGTTCTCTAGCGCACGTGTTCATCATCTACGGCATCGCCGGCATGCTCTTCGGGATCGCGCTCATCAAGTATCGCGAGGCCGTTGGCGACATGCTCGGCAGCGCAGACTGGATGAACTACATCGGTGGACCCTACATGCTCTCCATCTTCCTCGGGGTTTTCTTCTTCTTCTATTCCTTCGCCTGGATGACGGGAACGCTCGACTTCTTCCTTGCACCACTCTTGTGGATTATTCCGGTGGGAAGGTAAAGAGTGCGGAGATAATTAGAGAAAAATCCCCCACGAAGAAGGTGTATTTTTTCCTGAAGCATATTTACACTGCATTGCAGTGGGGCTGTAGCCCTTCCTGCTGGCTGGCAGGCCCGCCTGCCGTTAGGCAGGTCAGTTGGCCGCCGAGGGCTTGTCCCAAGGCGCAACAGAAAAAGGATTGTGCTCGGTTCCAGGTCATTGCATCATCGAGAGTAGTCTTGGGGCTGTAGCTCAGTTGGTCAGAGCATCTGCTTTGCAAGCAGAGGGTCAAGGGTTCGACTCCCTTCAGCTCCACCATAGATAATTCAATCGCGCTTTTTTTGATGCACTGGCATGTATCCCGATACACCCATCACACACCCAATCACAACGATAATGGCCAGCATCCCGAGGAAACTCGACAGAAGCTCGGCGTCCGAAAATCCACGCTTCGTCGCATTGAAGACCACAGACGAGAGTGGCTTCCATTTGGGGCCCGCTGCAAAATCCGTGATGAAGACGTTGTCTGTGGTGAGCCAGAAGACGACCACGAAAGCGATCGCCGCCTGACGCCTCCACTCCCTGCCCGCGAGGGTCATCGCCTGCAGAGGGTCGCGCAGGAGCGCGGAACCGATCATCCACAGTTTCTGTCGCTCACGGTTCCCCCAAAGGCTTTCCCAGAGAAAGAAACTGATGGGAATGCTGAAGGAAGCCATGAGGAAAAGGAGCCAGAAAATATTGCCCTTCAGAAGCCCGCTGCCGGTGACGACGAGGCTGAAAAGGACATACGCAGCCTCCGGAACAAGCGCGAGGAAGTAGAGGGCAGGAAGCCACCATGCACGCCTTCGGGGGTGCTCCTGATAGACCACAGAGAGTGCGAATCCTCCGCAGACAGAAAGGGTTGCAGTGGCAGCCCCGAGCCCGAGCATCACGAAAATGGCGCGCGCCGTGCGGGGCATGAAGACCAATGTCCCCATGGAAGAGATTCGTATTGCCGAGACCAAAGACCACCAAAGCGGCCAGCTGAGAAGAAGCACCACGCTCCAACCGGCGATTCTTCTTCCGTAGAGCATCAGCGATGATTGCCCGCGCATATGCGCAAACCAGAGCGGACGGATCTTTCTCCAGAGGAAAAGCATGGAGCTGCAGAGCAACTGTGCGACAAGGTACGCCACAAAGGTGGCCACAAGCCCAACGACGATCATGAATGCCGCTTCGCTCACTGCGCGTGCCTGAAAACCCTTCTGTATGAAGAGCGGTGTCCAGTAGAGCGCCGTATTGCCGCTGATCATCTGGATGACCCAGTAATCGAAAAAGGTGAGCAGGAAGAAGAGGGCAAACGAGATCGGAAATCCGCGGACCCAGAGCGGAACATCATCGAAGAGGGACTCCAGAAGCGGCGGAAGGTCATGCAGCATGTTGCGCTGCTTCACCACGAAAAGGTGTCGCATGAGGTACACAGGGAAATAGTGAATCCCGAGAACGAGTGCGGGAAGCACAATAGTGGATGACGGCCGGTCGCCGAAGAGAGCCGCAGACCACGCGAAGACAGGAGTGTAGATGTGAAACAGATCGAAGTACGAGAGTGCGCGCACAACCGGGTTGACCGCATACACACCCACGACAATGATGAAGAGCCAGTGCGGCGTTTTACGGAGAATGTCGGAAAGCAGCCCTCCGCACACGATCGCAAAGAGCGAAGCGACAACCGAAAGTGCTACGGAATTTCCGAGAGCCGAGAACATCGCGCCGTCCCACATACCGGTAATCGCGCCAGGCGACAGCGCAAAGTTCACGGTGAAATTCCGGTCGATACGGAGAACCGGAACCACGAGGATCAGCGCGAGAAGAAGGATGGAGAGAGCCCAGAAGAGGACATTGAGCGCATGGAGGACTCCAAGCACGGTACGCATACGTCTCTACTCTAACGCTTGCCCCAAAAAACGGCACAGAGTATTGTTAGTCCCCCTTTACGTTCTGCGTTTCTATGAAAAAGCTTCTCCTTGTCCTTCTTGCCTTCTGCGTCATCGGCGCAGGATATTTCGCCCTCTCGCGCAATGCTGCCGATACCGGACCGGAAGAACTCACCGTGCTTTCATGGGATGACTACATCGGCCTAAGCACCATCAGCGACTTCGAGAAAGAAACCGGAGCAACGGTGACCTACGAGGTGATCAAGAGTAATGAAGAGGCACTAGCACGCGTAAAGTCCAACCCCGGCGTCTACGACGTCATCGTGGTCTCAGACTACATGGTCGACATCATCAAAGCCGAGGATGGAGCAATGATGATCGACAAAAAGGGCATGGAGAATCTGGAAAATATCGGCGATGCGTTCCGCGGCACATACTTCGACAAAAACATGGAATACAGCGTCCCGTACGCATTCGGCACCACCGGATTTGCGGTGAATACGCAGTATATAAAAGACACTCCCATTTCGTGGAAAGAGCTTAGTAAACCCGAATACAAGGGCAAGATCGCGATGATCGACGACATGCGCTATGTCCTCGGTTCGGTGCTTATGGAGCTGGGTTTTGACCCGAATTCGACGGATGCTCAGGAGATTGCTGCAGCGGTGAATCTTTTGAAATCCGTGATGCCCAATGTGGCGAAGATCACGGAGAGCAGTCCCATCGATCTCATGGTCAATGAAAATGTGTGGGTCTCGTACGCGTGGAGCGGCGACATCCTTCAGATGCACACCCAAAACGCGGATATCGAGTACAAGATCCCCGACTACGGATCACTGACGTTTCTCGACAATATGCTGATCCCCGCTGATGCTCCGCATAGGGAACTCGCACGCCGCTACATCGACTTCATCCTCCGCCCGGATGTCTCCGCTGCGATCACGGACGAAATCCAGTACGGAAACCCGAACACCGCGGCTTGGCCAATGATCAGCGAAGAAATCCGCGAAAGCCCCATGGTGTTTCCGGCAGCCGAGACGATCGCCAAGCTCCAGTACATCAAAGATATCGGCGACGATATCGCGCTCTACGAAGAGGCATGGGAGAGCATCAAGCAATAGGAATCCTCCAATGATCCTTCGCACAGAGCAGGATGTCCCCATGTTCGGGGATGATTCCCACGGCATTGAGCTCAATCTGGGCATGTCCGAGTTCGATATGCGTGTAGGTAACGCCATGGATCAGGTAGGTGCGCTCTGAGGTAATCGATGAACGATCGATGGAGAGCACCAATCCTGCATCTGAGCTCTCAGAGCCCATGGCAATCCACCGCGCGCTCTGAGCCCAGAACGCAAGCTGGAAACGAGGATCGGCGGTTGCTCCTGAGACAATGCGCAGGTGGGGCGTATCCGATGGCACAACGTTTTCCACCCCCAGTGTCCATGCAGCACGCGGGGAGTCCGGACGCCAGCGGCTATCTTTGGTGGGAGCAAAGCCGATGACGCCCTGATCATCCATGAGAAGCACCCGATCGCAGAATTTGCAGAGCAATGGGAAATCATGGCTGACGATGACCGTCGCTGCGCTGCACTTGGTGCGCGCGAGGATGTAAGCGCTTGTCACAGCCTCAAAGAGATGCCCAATCCCCTGAAAAGGCTCGTCGAGAAGCAGGATCTCCGGGTCCATCATGAGGCACCGCGCGATCTCCGCACGTTTTCTCTGCCCGCCACTCATCATCCGTGGAAGCTTGTGGAGATGCCGATCGATCTCCAGCTCCGAAAGTAACCTGGCGAAGGTCTTTTCCCATCCGAGGAATTCCTTGGATGACTTGTCGCAGCATACGAGCCCCAGCTCGATGTTCTGGCGAATCGTGCACTCTTCCAAAAGACAATCCGCCTGCGACATGTAGTGCACACGTTCGGAGGAAAAATGCTCACGGATTTTTTGTAAGTACGTGGTCTTTCCCGATCCAGACTTCCCGAAGATCCCGAGAATCTCCCCGGAAGCAATCTCCATCGCAGGAACCGACACCGTGAAGGTTTTGTGGGAAACGGTAACGGCGGGAAATTGGAGGGGGGCAGACATCGCTACAAGAATATATAATATTCTCTCCGCTTTACGTCACCACCTTCTCCAGAATATTTTCATGTGCGGCAGCGCGGAGTTCCATCCCAATGCGCTCCCCCACAGACATCGATTCGCCATAGAGATAACGTGAATATGGCGTTGCGAACGTCCCTGGAGAACCCGGCATGCGGAAACTGACATCGAAGATGACGATATCCTCTTTGCCGTCCTCGGTGACTACAGCTCCTTGAAGTGCAAAGGGCCCGATGATCCCCTTCCCCGTAGGATCGAGCTTCCTCGGAAGCTTCTTGCACTGAGCAACAAACTTTTCCCCCAGCTCAAAGGCTTTTTCCAGGATCGACTCCTTCACCGTCACGGCGATGTGCCCCGTCTCCACCATCTTCACAGGCGTGAACTGCTTCGCCCATGCTTGGTCTTCAGCCATCATCCGGAGAAAACCATCGAGATTGGTCTGTCGGCGCGTATCTGTGCCCAGTAATTCCAGCTCTCCCGTGATCGGCGAGTAGAAGAAGTTGAAGTTCACCGGAGCGCCGACAATGAACTCCTCAATCGTGGCTCCTTGCATACTTTCCTCCGTGATCATGCCCGAAGCGATGTGCCGAGCCACGCGCTCCTCATAGTCTGTTGCTGATGCGAGGAAAAATCCCCGCTCGTAGCTGCGCTGCGCCTCTCTGGCTTTCACGATCACCATGCGCCCGAGATCGATGTCCTTCGGAGACTTGTACGCTTTGGGTGTGCGGATACCGGCATCCCGAAGAAGATGCATTTGATGATAGGGCTGACCTGTGGTGAGCGTCGTCGAACCATCACGCTCCTCCAGCTTCAAGAGATGCCGAGACCCGAAGATCGGGAGAGCGAACTCTTCTTCCACCTTCGCGTAGTCGCTGAAGTACACCCAGAAGTACCTGCTATGAACAAAAATTGTGTTCAGCTCTTGAAGCTTCTGTATGTGCCTCTTAAGGAGTACATCCTCAAATTTATCGACGACGATCGTCTCATCAATACACCCGCAATTTTTCATTTTCCCCCCGGAGAAATGTTTTGAAGAACGCGTCCGGAAATATTCTGCATACGTCTTCTCCCTCCCCTTCCGCGCGATGCAGATGGTGGAAAACCCGTGCTTCTTGGCTCCATGCGCGATGTCGAGAGCGCTATGGCCCCCGAGCATACCGACCGAGAGGTGCTTTTGCTGGTAGCCGGAGAGGATGGAGGAAATATCCATAGAGTCAGTGTAGTTCTCTCTGCTCAATTTTCAATTCTCCATTTTACCCAAGAACTTCCTGGAGCTTCCCGCCTTCGATCGCCTGCTTGATCTCGCGGGCGATGCGACGACCGGTGCTCATAGGCTCATCGTACTTCAGCCAGCTGTAGGGCGACCCCATGGTGAAGGGATTGGTGCCGGCAACGATACGAGCAGAGATTTCAAAGACGAAGATCTCGAGCTTGCGAGTCACGATGCACTCGAGACAGAAGGGCCCGAAGAGACCTTTTTCCGCACCTTTCAGTTTCTTGCTCTCTTCGACAACGCGCTCTCCCATGGTGAAGAAGGCCGGAAGCAGCGACTCACGAATGACCACGGGGATATTGCCCACGATCGTGTAGCTCGTATGGATATTGGCCGCGAGCTGGTCCTCGGCCTTGATGCGACCGATGGAGTCGGCATTGCTCTCGTAGCGCTTGTCGAAGCTCATGATCTCCAGTGCCCCCGTGAGCGCAGACTGGAAGAAGTGTGCGTAGATGGGTACCCCGACGATGTACTCCTGGATGGCGTAGTCGTTCTGGTCAGGGTACTTCCTGTCCTTCACTTCGTGAAACTGCTCGGGACTCCGGGCAACGAAGTACCCAAATCCTCCGCCCGCGCCGTGAAACTTCACAATCACAGGCTTGGTGATCTCCTCGGGAGTCGCAAAGACCCGCGGAAGCTTGAGACCGGCAGCCTCCAGCCACTGACGCTCCATGGTGCGATCACTCTCCCACTCGAGGATGCCCTTGGTACCGAAGTACATCGCTCGCATGTCATTCACGCGATCGTGTCCCATGTACGCAATGAAGGATCCGTGCGGGATGATGATGGCATTGCGTTTGACCAACTCCCCCTCGATAGCCTCCCACGCACTCCAATCGTCGACGAGGATGATCTCGTCAGCGACACCGTAACTCTTATATGCACGCTCCGTCCCCTTCTTGCACACCACGAGATTGCGCATGCCTTCCTGGCGCGCGCCATGGAGGATCTGGAGCGCCGTGTGACTTCCCATCGTGGCGATGACGTAGTCGGAAGTACTGCGCGAAGTTGGCGTGGAACGTGTCATGGGGTATTTCGCGGAGAGTACCACAGAAAAGACTCTGGCTTCAAGAGAAAACCATTGTGTACAATCCGTCGTATGAAACGCCTCTCCGCTTTTTTCATCCTCGCCTTCCTCCCCGTCGCCATCCTCGGTGCGCTGAAGCCCGAGCGGTTGGTCTCCGGTCCCAAGATGGAAGCGCGCTACGCATCGGTACCGGGAGCGGACGTGGTCGCCTTCGTCCGCGACGGCTGCCCGCATTGCGCGGACTTCGAAGCGTTGAGCATCGCGCAAGGCTGGAGCGTGGAGTACCACGAGATCTCGGAGGTCGGCGCACCCGAGCTCTTCGCTCAGGTGCAGGATCACGCCCCGGCTCTCCAGCAAGGCGTACCCACGATCATCATCGACGGCAAGATTCTCCAAGGATACGAAACAGATATCACCACCGGAGTGCACCTGCAGGAGATCTACGATGCGTGCAAGGCATCCGAGCAGGGCTGCCTCCCCTTTCGCGATTTTCTCGAAGGAAATGATCGCGATGTCACCGTGATGAGCGCGGCAAACGCTACGTGCACGGAGCACTGTGAAACCGACACGAGCAAGTACACGTTGAACGTGTGGTTCATCGGACCGGTGGATCTCACGATCATGTCACTCCCGGCACTCAGTATCCTCCTCGGATTCCTCGACGGATTTAACCCCTGCGCGATGTGGGTGCTGATCACCCTCCTGACGCTCCTCATCAACACCCACGACATGAAGAAGGTGTGGATTATCGGAGGGACCTTCCTCTTTGTGAGCGGCGCCGTGTACTACCTCTTCATCGCGGCGTGGCTCAACGTGTTCCTCCTCATCGGCTACAACCTCTGGGTGCAGAAGATCATCGGGCTCGTGGCGATCGGCGGCGGCGGTTTTTACCTCTACGAAGCCTGCGGCAAAGACCCCAACCAGTGCAAGGTGACCAATCTCTCGAAGCGCCAGCAGATGATCGCACGGATGAAGGAGATCATACATTACTCGGCATGGCCGGCGATGATCCTCGGGGTTGCGGTGCTCGCGGCCTCCGTGAACATGGTCGAGCTTGTGTGCACCGCGGGTCTCCCCGCGGTCTTCACGCAGATCCTCGCGTTCAATAATGTCTCCGACCTCGCGCGCTACGGCTACATCGGACTCTTCATCCTCATGTACATGATCGACGACCTCGTGATCTTCGCTATCGCCGTCTACACGCTCCACGCCACGGGTCTCACCACCAAGTACCGCCGCTTCACCCTGATCTTCGGGGGAGCGCTGATGTACGTACTGGGAATCCTTCTCATATTTTATCCTGAGGCGCTGACAATAGGCTGATCCATCTGCCCAGAGGAGTCCTGAACGAAGGCTGGAGGTGCCGGCGGGAATCGCACCCGCGCATGGGGGTTTTGCAGACCCCTGCCTTACTGCTTGGCTACGGCACCAGAGTGACCACACGATACAAGAAATGGGATCGTGAGGAGAACAATTTTTGCGCCTCTTACGATTTCTTACTCTCCGGATCCACAAGGGTAAACCCTTCGAAGATCGCGAAGATGCTTGCCTCAAGGCTGTCTTCGATCGCTACAGGCGTCGTCGCGGTGACGGTGTAGCCCCGCAAGCCCTCGCTGAAACTCATTTGATAGAAGCGCCTGCGCGGCTCGGCCTCACTTGGCTGAGCGGAGAAGATGTGCACATCGACCTTGGAGCCATCGATCCGCACAGAGCGGGCATCGATGAGGTTGTACCCCGAGAGCACGGAAACCGAACGCATCGCTGCGGAGGAGTAATCCCCGGAAGCCACCTCCTGACCAAGCGCCTCCCGCGTTACGACGACAGTGGGAAACTGTCCGGATACCGCCTCCTCCGCCTGAAAGGCAACGAGTGTCTCAGGGGGCACTCCGCGCTGCATCATCGTCTCGGCATCCACGACCACCCATGCATCGGGAAGGCATGCACCAAGCTCCCCATCCCAGTAATCTTCCGCACACGAGCTGCGCGCATTCCCCCCACTACCGAGCGAGCAGGCTGAAAGGGTAAAACAGCATACTAATCCAATGTGTGCAATGCGACGCATGGTTCGCATTCTATGAGAATCCCCAATCCCATGCACGCAAAACTGTATTGACGGAGGCATTCGCCAGCATGGAGAACAACAGTATCGTTGCACAACATAATAGTACTCGACACAATATCCCATCGATTGAGGAAATTGCGAAATATTGATAGAATGGTGGGATTTATGCACAAACACCTTTCGATCGCACTCCTCGTCCTATTGCTCCCGCGTGCGGCGCTCGCTGCGTCGCTCACCGTCCGCGACACCATCGCAGGTCTGGGGACGACCGCGGAGATTCAGGGATGGAAAAACAATCAACGCGCCGCGATCACCGTGACGCCTCCCTACGGTCCTGCATGGAACGTAGCGCTCGACGACCGGGGCACTGCGAGAATCGGCGGCGAAGACTTGCATACTGCGGGGACGTATACGGTGGAGGGAAGTCCTGCGAATGGCGAGCACGGCGTTTCCACGACGTTCACGGTACTTCCGGATTCCTTCAATCCGCGCAGCAGCGCGATCGAATCGGATACCGATGTTGTCGATACAGATGGATCGACGGCAACGATCCGCGTGATCGCTCGCGACCGCTACGGGAACGCACTCTCGGGGCGCCGCTTCGCGGTGATCTCGGGAAGAACGAGTGATCACATCGAACAGTCGACCGGCGAGACGGACCAGCGCGGCGAGCAGCTCTTTACGCTCTCGACTTCCGCTCCAGGACCAATGGATCTTCGCGCGATGGACCTCATCAGCGGCAAATTGGTCGACGGATCGCTCGCCATCAATGCCGAGAGCTGGGCTGTAGGGGGCAACGATTGGGGCGCGGGTTCCAAGTTACTCGCCAGCCTCTACGCTCCGCGCGCTGCGACCAACTCCTACGCAACGTCTGCTCTGTCCGGCCGCAGATTCTTCGGTCAGGTTGGCAGCAGCTTCGACGTCGTGCACCGCTTCGAGATCCGTCCCGACCGCAATGCCAAGGAGGTCGCCTTGTTCGAGCCGCTGTCTTTTGACATCGCCGCCATGGACCGCAACGGCAATGTCGTCGAAGACTACACCGGCACCGTCCAGATCTATACAACGGACCCTGAGGCGCTCGTTCCGAGCGAAGTGCGCTTCGCCCCCGGTGACTTCGGCGTGAAGCGCCTGAGTCTGTCGCTGAGATTCCAGACCCCTGGAGAGCCCAACGCGATCGGCGAGCTGACGCACGTCATCCGCGTCGAGGAGAGCGGCAGCTGCAGCACGCCGGGTTCGCCCAACTGCGTGTTCGGCGAGTACGAGCTCATCGTGCGTGGCGTGGATGGAAACGGCGATCCAGCCCGAAGCATCAGTGTCTCTTCACCGCAGCAGGATGGAAACGTGGGAGGCACCAACATCACCGTTGAAGGAAAGGGCCCTCCCTTCATCAACATCGTCGTCGCGGGAGGTGTGCGGGACGTACAGGGGGAGACAGACCAAGACGGCCGCTTCGCGATCGCTGTGAATCTCGACGAACGCCAGATGGACCACACGCTTCGCGTGCGCGATGCATCCGGACGCTACGACTCAGGGAACATTCGGGTCCACCTCGACGCCTTGCCGCCGACTTTCGGAGACATCACCTTCGATCCTGTCACTCCCGAGGTCGGGTCCCCCGCTTCCGTTCGCGTGGTATCCGAACCGGGGCTGGGATCGGCATCCATCGATGTGAATGGTACGGAAACTGTGCTGCAAGAAAGCCGCTCCGCATCCGGAACCTACTCCGGCATCTTCACGCCGACCACGCCAGGACCGACCACGGCAATCGTGAAGCTCACGGACGCAGCCGGGAATACGAACGAAACCCGCATGCAGATCTCCATCTCCGCACAATCCCTGCCAACGGTTACCGGAGTGCGCGCGCTGGGCAAGATTGAACAAATCGAACTGACCTGGAACCCTGTCGAGGATCCTTCCGTCGAGGGATACCGCATCTACGTGGGAACGGAGCCGAAGAACTACAGCAATTACCTCGATAGTCCCGACCCGCGAGCCGGTGCTACGGTAGGCGGCCTCAAGCCGGGCATGACGTACTACTTCGCCGTGACCGCACTCGGTGCGGACCGCGAGAGCAAAAATAAAAGCATGGAAACCACGGGGGTCCCCCTCGGCCTCAAGCTCACCGTCACACCCCAGGACGGAAGCCTCCTTATAGAGTGGGCATCGCTCGGCGAAGACGCTCCCCTCTCCTCATTCATCCTGGAGTACGGAGTGGATCCCGGGGACTTCTCAGAGAAGCGCATGCTGAGCGGTGACCTCCGTGCCTACACGCTCCGCGATCTCCTCAACAACGTCACCTACTACCTCCGTCTCACGCCCGTCACGACGACCGGCGATACGCTCAAGGATCTGGCGGCAGAAGGACAGGGCACTCCTGCAGCAACCGGTCGAGGGTTCCGCCCGACGGCTGCGGATCCGGTACCGGTCGGGTTTACGGTCAATGGACCAGGGGGGAGCATGAAGCCCTCTGTACCGCAGGTGCCAAGCATTCCCAGAACGGGAACTGTGCACAGTGGAGCACCGAAAACCCCCGACGTCGGCTTCCCGCCCATCGCCTGGTGGATCGCGGGCGCGGGCGCGGTAATCGCCTTCTCCATCCATCTTCAGCGACGCAAGACCATGCGACTGACCATGGCGTTCCTGCAGAAGATGGAGGCACAATATAGAAATTAGTCTGTAGGTTGTAGTTCATTGGCACACAAGGAACAACGCTCACTACAAACTACAAATTACAAACTATGCAACCAAAGACCCTCTCCATCGGCGGAGTGACCTACGACCTTTTCGTGCGCCTGCCCCACGATGCGGTGCACGCAGAGGAGCGCTCTGCTGCCTTGCAGCTGCCGCTCGGCACAAAACTCCGCGTGGACAGCGTCATAGAGACGTGTGGAGGTGGAGCGGGCAATACCGCCGTCGGACTTGCGAGGCTCGGATGCGATGCGTCGATCTCCGCGGTCATCGGCTCGGACCAATGGGGAGAGCACTTGCTCCAGAACTTCCACAGGCAGGGCGTAGGAACCCAAAGCCTCACGTTCGTGGAGAAGGAGACGACGAGCTTCTCCATCATCCTCTCCAGCGGCAGCGGCGAGCGCGTGATCCTCTACACACCCGGACCCAATGTCCACCTGCACGATGCACTCTTCGATCGCCATGCGATGGAGGCTACGGACTGGATTGTGCTCAACCACATCCAGGAGAACGCCTGCGTGATCTACGACGATCTCATTGCGTGGCTCAAGCAATCCGGAAAGGGGCTGACGTGGAATCCAGGCGGATGTGCGCTCAAGAAGGGCATGGCGGACGGAGAGATCGCGACACTCCTCGGCTGCACCCGTCTCCTCATCCTCAACAGAGAAGAGCTCCGGCAGTTCACAGGGCTTCCCGACGAACGCAGCGCACTCAAGCACCTGACCTCCCTCGGCACGAGCTTTGTCTGCATGACCGACGGTGGCAAGGGTGTGCTCGCTACTGACGGCAAGCATCTGTACCACTGCCCCCCCTGTCCAGGAATCACCGTGAAAGACACAACGGGAGCGGGTGATGCCTTCACGACGGGAGCCACATGGGGGCTGATGACAGGACGCGACTTGCCGACAGCGCTCCTTGCAGGTACACTAAATAGTGGCAGTGTCGTAGGTGCCATAGGGGCACAATACGGCCTCCTCACAGACATCGAGTTACGGGAACGCCTCACACGTACGAAGATCGATGTCTCGATGGAAAATTTCTAACCGGCAAACTCAGTAACCTTCACAAACCCTTCTATGTCCGACGACGTCATCCTGCAGGTTCAAGAACTGATCGAGAGCGCCAATGCATCGCTCAAGACCGCGCACGCCCTGCTGAGGCAAATGACGGGCGTCACCGATACCGATCGTGAACGCATCATCACGCGAGCGAGCAACATCGCTACGGCGGTCGCCGCATCAGGCAAGGTCGTCGAGGGTGTCTTCGACGGCCAGAACATGGTGGATGCATTGGGTCAGACCTATCCCGTCCCGGCAAACTACGCCAGCAAGAGCAAGCTCGTAGAAGGCGACGGCATGAAGCTCACGATTACCGATGAGGGAAAGTTCATCTACAAGCAAATTGCCCCGACGCGCCGCAGAACGGCGGTCGGCGTGCTGCTCCAGGAAGACGGCCAGTACAAGGTGCTCGCCGAAGGCAAGGCCTACCGCGTCCTTCTGGCATCCGTCACGTTCTACCGGGCGGAGATCGGCGACCAGGTGACGGTCCTCTTGCCGGAGGACATGGAGGCAAAGTGGGGTGCCGTGGAGAACGTACTTCCCAAGCACATTGCACAAGCTGCCGCACGCGCGAGTGTCGGTGCGTCAAGCGATGATGGAGAGCTGAGTCCGAGGGTGGAAAAGTAAAGCGTACGGTGTGATCGAGACTGCAGAGAGTGCAGAGGTTTTTCGTTATAGGCTTCGCAACCTCCGCCACTTCGCAACCTCCGCAAACTTTTGCTACGCTCTCCACTGATGAAACTCCCCGCCCGTATCGCCGTTCCCGTCGCTTTTGCCTTGCTCTGTGCAGCAGCTGTCGTCGCCATTGCGTGGTGGCAGCTCAGGGCATCGAGCGAAAGCCTGCGCACAGCGCACGCTCCGGGAACGATTTCCCTTTCGGGTCTCGCACCGCCCATCGCAGCAGATGACGAAAGAGAGCCGCGCGATCGGGCCGTGCTGCATTTGCGTGAGGGGGACATGCGCTCCCTGCGCGGCGAATGGTCCCAGGCGCAGGAGCAGTATCAGAAGTCCGTGGAGAACGGTGGTGGCCTGCCAGCACTGCGCAAGCTCGCTCAGGCACAGTTGCAGCGCAGGGATATCGATGGCGTCAGGGGCACCATTCGCGCCTTGAGAGCGGCGGGTGCCCGCAGTGAAGATCTGCTATTGCTCGAGAGCATCGTGGCCCTGCGCATGGGAGAGCTCGTACGCGCCCGCGAGATGCTCGAAGCGGGCAGCGACAGTCCGCAGCGGCACTACGGCCTGGCGCTGCTTGCTCTCGTGCAGGGGAGCCACCCGCAGGCGCAGCAGGAGCTCGCGCTGGTCATTGCCGGATGGGAACCGGTCCTGCGGTCCTATGCGCGGAGTCTTCAGGCAGCCTACGATGAATTCGCCCTGTTTCCGGAAAGCTCAGAGCAGCACCTCACTACGCTCCTTGCACGCGCGTTGGCGCAGGTACACGAATGCGAGCTGGCACTACCGCTCCTGGCAACCGTCACTGCCGTGCAGAGCGACTACCGCGACGCGTGGATCGTGCAAGGGTACTGCGAGCTGACGACAGAGCGAGCGGACGGAGCCGTAGCTTCCCTTGAACACGCGTACAACATCGATCCTTCCAAACCCGAGACACAGTACTTCCTGGCGCGCGCATACAGCGCCCGAAGTGAGCACCAAAACGCCGTGATCTTCCTCGAGTACAGTCTGCAAAACGGTTTTGAGCCGGCATCAGAAATCCACCGCGCCATCGCGCAGGAGGCCCTGAAGCTCGGCAACGATGTCCTTGCCCTTGAGCATCTCGGTACGCTGCTCTCCACACCGGACGCAACGCGTGAGGACATGGTGCAATCCGTGGAGATCGCCCTCGCGCTCGGCAACCCCGATGCCGCACTCGTAACAGCAACAACGGCGATCGAACGCTTCCCCGAATCCGCCATCGCTCACGCAGCACTGGGATCTGCTCTGGCAGCCACCGGCAAGGCGGAAGAGGCGCGCACGAGTTTCCAAAAAGCCCTCGAGCTCGACCCGCTCCTTCAAGGGGTGAAGGAGAAGATGGAGGAGCTGGGGCTATAGTGTCTTCATCCGTTGCTCAAAACAAAAAGACCAGACGAGCTGGCCTTTTTGTGTTTGTTTGGGACCCATGGACTATCAGATGCGTTGATGCAGCTGAGCCGCATGAGACCAAGTGAGAAGAGGAGTTCTCGATTCCTAGCCCTCCTTTGGCTTCTTGTTTATGCTCGTAGCCCTACGAGTTCTCCGGACCGGCAAGCGACAGGTGCGCAGGGCTCCTGGCTGCACTGGAGAGTGGTGGATGCATGACGCCGAGCTACCTCTCATCGACGACACGATCATCGGAGAGCAAGGAAGAAGAGAGGCACGATAAGGCTGTGTGTGTACGTGTTTTATAGGTCCATAGATATGTTCTGCCTTGTGCATCTCTCCTTCCCTGCGGAGGCGACGGTGGTGTGAAAGATCTTTCGATGTGTGTGTCCAGGGCCCTGGAGTGTTGGTGTGTGGATTTACCAACTCGGGTAAATCACAACATCGTACACCCTGATTTCGAATCAGCAAATATCGAAGCTTGCCGAGCTGTATGCATTATTTTATGAATACATTTTTTGCTCAGTTTTTGGCTTTTGATCTGGATTCAAAAATGCAGCCTCAACAATGGTAATTTCTGACAATTATTTCTTAATCACTTTAGGGGGTGGCTCCGCGCGCCATAAGGGGCCTGCCGGTAGGCAGGGGTGAAGGGGAAAGCTCTGCTCTGCACCGCAGTGCAGTCGAGATGAAAGCCTCGAATCCTTGTAGACGCTTTCATCGAGATACAGAGCCGAGCGGAGGAGTGTTGGCGGCGGCCTGCCCTGAGCTTGTCGATGGGTGCGTTTTCTTCCGCCCTTTCTTTGTCGGGCAGACAAAGAAAGGCCAACCGAAACAAACATGCAACAGCCGTTCTCTTTTTCCGTCACCTACCCGTACAATCTGCCCCGTGCAGAAGCGCGCCATCCTCACGGGCATAGGGCTCAGCGTCCTCTCACTACTGCTTGTCTGCGTCATTCTGTTCGTCGTTGCAGGAGGAATCCAGGTACTGCCGATCTACAGAACAGAGCCGCAAGACATCCTGCCTGCGCTCCGTACGCAGGTACTGATGATGAAACCGAACCGAGAGGAGATCATGCGATGGCAGCAGCATATTGATGTTTTGAAGATGGTGGAGAGCATCCCCGATGCCTTGGCTGTCGTTACAGGGCCCGATGACACGGTGTACCCCGTGCTCTTTGAACGTCGTCCTCCGGGGGGCGATGCGCGATGCGCCGTCGGCATCTACCGCGTCACAGTACCGGGCGAGAGCCTGTGCGTGGATCTGACGACAGCGGGCGAGGCGGTGCTCAGCGATGAGGCAGGATTCCATGCCCTGGGCAGAGAACAGGTGCGCAGCTGGACCTTTGTCCGCCGCAGCGCACTCCCCTCTCCTGAAACACTGAAAGGACGAGTCTTGGAATCCCTCCTCCTCGACGCGAGCACACACCTCAGGTTTGCAGCGCAGAGCGGGGGCATGCTCGTGACACTCTGGCCATCACCGACTTCGTCTTCCTCTTACCCAAACCGTTCCCTGCCTGCACTGGAAGGCATGACGTGGAGCATCGGTGTCGGAGACGTACGAGAAACCATTGCGCGCGTGCTAAAGGACCTGCATCCGCAAGACCGCATCACCGCTCGCGGACTCCTGCTCGGCGCCGCCGATGCAGTAGTCGGCCCTTCGCTGAGCATTGAGTACGGCGTGCTGAGGGCATTGCGAGGACAGGGTTTTGCCGTGGGAACGCGCACGGCATCGGGCACAAGCGCCATCGTCATCGGCGCAGAGTCCTCCACATCAAAAACGGCTACGGCAATCGAGACTCTGCTGCACAATGCCTTTCGCGCGAGGCAGACAGATGTCGAGATTGCGCAGTTTACGTTCGACGGACGGTTCCCCTTCCAGACTGCACGTATCGCCCGTGACCGCATTGTAGAACGGCAATCCACAGAGGGCTCATGGAGCGTGAAAGTCGCGGAGGACCGCAAAGAGCCCTTGCAGATGGCAACGGCCATCAACGGCAGCATGCTGTGGTACAGCAACGATGAAACGGCGCTCCGCGACGTTGCGATCGGCGGGAGAGCAGTTGCGCTCCCACTCTTCAGGCGCCCCATCGCCCTGCAGACGGAAATAGGAGCGGTACTCCCATCCATTTGGCTGCACTCCTCCCCTGCTTTAAGCCTCACCATCGGCTCTGGTGATGACCGTGTAGTTCTTTCGCTCCAGGGAAACGGCGAAAAAGGCTACCTGCAGATGCGAAGGCAATAGGGCATAGAGGGGCGGCCAGTCCCTCCCGGTTTCTTTCCCCTTTGCTCTTTTCTCTTTTCTTCTGAGCCGTTAGGCTCGGTGCGATGTCCTTCCTCAAACTCTGCCGCTTCTTCGTGCCAGTCTCCCTTGTGCTCGTCATTGCGAGCGTCGCTCTCCTCGTAAAACCCGGACCGCGACTGAGCATTGAGTTTACGGGCGGAACGCTCGTGGAGATCGTGCTGCCGGAGGGCAGCTCCAAGGATGCGATCCTGGAAGAAGCAAAGGTAGTTCCCCTCCCCTCTGGGGCGCCGATCGCCAATATTGCCGCTGCAACCACAAAGGATGGAACGCTGATGCTGCGCATGCGCGACCTGAGCAACGAAGAGCACCTTGCGCTCCTCGGTCACCTTGAAGAGAAGTTCGGCACCATCACCGAATTGCAGTACACCACCATCGGACCGACGGTAGGCGCCTCGCTCAAGAAGCGCGCTGGATGGGCTCTAATTGTGGCCTGCATCGCCATCGTGATCTACCTGGCAGCGGCCTTCAGGAAGATCCCCGGGCACCTCTCTCCCTGGAGTTTTGGCATGGCTGCGGTCGTGGCGCTGATCCACGACATCACCATCACCCTCGGAGTCTTCATCGTCATCGGGTGGTACACGACCTTCGAGGTCGACACGCTCTACATTTCCGCACTACTCTCGATCATGGGGTATTCGGTCAATGATACCATCGTCATCTTCGACCGCATCAGAAGCAACCTCCTCACCGACGGCAAGCGCGAGCCACTCCCGAGCATCGTCGACAGAAGTCTCCGCGAGACGCTCACCAGGACGCTCAATACCGGAACGGGGGCGCTCATCATGCTCTTCGTGCTCTTCTTCTTCGCCGCTGAAAGCATCCGCTGGTTCATTCTCACGCTCATCGTTGGTACGGTCATCGGAACGTACTCCTCGTTCTTCGTCGCAAGCCCTCTACTGGTCTGGTGGCAAAAGCGCCGCACAAAGGGCAACAAGTAACGACGAAGGGGGATGAAAAATTCCCACCCCATCAACCACGCATGGATATGCATCCAGACAGTTTTGCCCTGTGAGAGATACTCCCATAAATATTTCTGCATTCTTCATTCATAATTCTTCATTGTTTCTCTATGATTCGCGCTACATGCCTATCGCCACCACCATCAAGCGTCTTGCGAAGTCCAAAGTAGAATGTCGTGCGGTCTACAGCACCGAGCAAACTGCACAAGCACGTAGCCAGGCGCTCACCGCTCTTTCCAGTAGCGTCAATATTCCCGGATTCCGCCCAGGAAAAGCCCCATCGCATCTGGTCGCGGACAAGATCGATGAGGGTAGGTTGCTGGAGGAAACGGTTCGCACGCTACTGCCTGAGGCGATCCGCAGCGCGGTCACCGAGCATAAGATCGCTCCGATCATTCCCCCCAAGGCATCCATTGAGAAAGAGGAACCCCTCACCGTGGTCCTCACCTTCATCGAGCGCCCCACAGTCAGCGTGAAAGCGAACAAGGTTACTGTGGATCGGAAAGAGAAGACCGTCGAGGAAAAGGATGTGGAGAACATGCTCAAGTCCCTCATGCAGGAACACCAGACGCGTAAACCCATCGACCGCCCCGCGGCAACGGGAGACCGCCTGATCCTCGACGTACGCGGTGAAGACGGCGAAGGAAAGCCCATCGTCGGGAGCGAGATGAAAGACCGCCCCGTGGTCATCGGCAGCAAGATGCTGATTCCAGGATTTGAAGATGCGCTCATCGGCCTGAAGACTGGGGAGAGCAAGTCCTTCCCCCTGAAGTTTCCGGAGAAGTACCACGCCGAGCACCTACAGGGAAAGCCCGTCACCTTCCATGTCGTCGTGAAGGCCGTCGAGGAAGTGACGCTCCCCGAGCTCACGGATGCCTTTGCCAAGGAGAAGTTTCAAGCGCAGAGCGTGACGGCACTGAGAGACCGCATCCGCACGGCCATGAAGGATCAGGAGGATCGCATCGAGCGCCAACGGCGCGAGGGGGCGTTTTTCGAGGCGCTCCTCACAGCAACGACCGTGGACCTCGCCGAAGAGCTCATCGAAGATGAGTTCCAGTCTCTCATCGAGGATTTCGCCGGATCGCTCAAGGAACAGGGCATGACCCTTGAGCAATGGATGCAGAAGTCCCAGAAAACCGCGAAGGATCTGGATGCCGACATGCGCAAGCGCGCGACGGATCGACTGACGCTTCGCCTCGGCATGCAACAGCTGATCCAGGACAAGGAGATCTCTGTCTCCGACGAAGACATGCAGAAAGCGATCCAGGAAATGATGGAGCCTCTGGAGGCCAGTAAGCGGCTGGAGCTTGCCCCGCTGTACGCCAAAGGCGAAAAGAACTACGAGCAACTCAAGTGGCAGAAGATGGTGGAAAAGGTGATGGAGGAGATGCTGAAGTAAAACCCCCGCCAAGAGGCACCTGCTCCTCATGCACCCAAGCACTACTTCCACCAAATTCCCATCCTCCTCCCCTTGCTGGCATTTTTGAGCATCTTGCAATCGTCACGATGAACGGTGACGATGCCGTTTCTTCCGATCACGCCAGCGATGTCGCCTCTGGGCCACTCCTGCGGCTCGCAGCACTTTGCGTAACGGATGGGCATCGGCACATTATCCGGAAAACCGATGGTCGTTTCATGGCGCGTCAGTCTGCAGTGCCTGCTCTGCTCTGCATGGTGAATCTTGCCCTGGAGCGCATCGAGATGGGCAAGTACCCCACTCGCCTTCTCCGACTCCTGACCGAGCTTCATCAGCAGATCCTCCCTGCGCTCACGATTGAGCGCCTCTCCGTTGTAGTGACGCAGAATCGCTAGATCGGTATCGAGTGGCAGGAGATGCAATCTCGCAAGCTCAGCATTCAGCACGTCTCTCCCGCGGTCGATGAGCTGCGGCCGCTCGAGAGCATACAAATAGCGCTTGAGCTTGTTCCTTGATGATGCAGTTTTGAGAAGGTGCAGCCACTGCGGCGATGGCTCGGGGACCTTCCTTTTGAGGATCTCCACGACATCGCCGTTATGGAGCTCATAGTCGAGCGGAACGATCACGCCGTTCACGCGCGCGGCGCGGAAGGCGAGTCCGAGGTTGGTATGCACCTGGAACGCGAAGTCCAGAGGCGTGGATCCTTCGGGGAGCTCGATGATGTCCCCGCGGGGCGTGAGGATAAAGATGTGATCAACGAGAGCATCTTCCCCCGCACCATGCCCTACAGACTGCTGCGTGGAGAGGAGCCGCTGCAACTGTGCCTGTGCGAGGGCCTGAGCTGTGCGGGATCCCTTCTCCTTGTAACTCCAGTGCGCAGCGATTCCGTACTGGGCCTCACGGTGCATCGTGGGGGTGCGAATCTGAATCTCAAGGAACATCCCCTCAGGCACGTCGGGCATCTGGGCAAGCGTAGTGTGGAGGCTCTGGTACCCGTTGGGTTTGGGAAATGCGATGTAGTCTTTGAACCGGTTGGGCACCGGGCGCCCGATGCGATGCAGAAGTCCGAGCGCTTGGTAGCACTCCGCTTCCGACGCAACGATGACGCGGACCGCGAAGAGATCGTACACTTCGGCAATGTCCCCAATGCTCTTGGTATGCATCTTGGAGAAAATGCTATAGAGCTGCTTTTGGCGAGCGTCGACTGTGGCATCGACACCGTGCTCGAGAAGGTATGCCTTCACGGAGGCTGATACGCTCGCTAAAAACCTCTCGTGCCCCTTCATGATACTTTCGATTTGCTCGAGGAGCTCGGCGGCTTCCTCGGGATAGAGGACGGGAAACGCTCGCTCTTCGAGCTCGTGCTTGAGCGCGTAGATACCCAGTCGCGATGCGACCGGGGCGAAGAGCTGCAGCACGTCGCGGCTTAAGCGCTTGGCAAACTCTTGAGGTATATGATCGATGCGGCGCAGCAATGAGCAGCGGTCGCACAGTGCGATGAGCACCGTACGCACGTCGTCTGAAACCGTGAGGAGGATGAGACGCAAATCATCAATCGAATGACGCCTGTCACGCAGCGTCACGTGACCGAGCAGGTGCACTCCACTCACGAGCGTGCGCACCTTCGGACCGAAGCGTTCCTCGAGCTCGGCCACGGTAATGCGCCGATCTCCAAGCGCATGATGGAGGAGCGCAGCAACAACGGCATCCTCGTCGGGTTGAAACGGCAACAGCACATCGACGACTTCTAGCACGTGCTCACGGAGCGTCACTCCTGACCAATGCATGTCATCACCATAGAGCTCGCACGCGGCAAGGAATGCCTGCTCCAGACGCTTCTCATCCACCTCTCCTTTCATGGAGTGGAGACGCTCCGCTATCTGCCGCGCATCGGCAATGCGAGGTTCCATAGAGGTAGTATTGTAGGATTAGCAGGAACAGAGGGCAATGAAAGAGTGCAGAAAAGGAAGGGGGGAACGTACGAAAAGGAAGCCGATTTGCCTCTTGCCCCTCCTGACCTCTTTATCGCTCCATCATGAGTGTCACCGGACCGTCGTTGACGAGGGATACCTGCATCATGGCTCCGAACGATCCATGAGAAACGTTCTGCACTCCTGCTGACCGCAGCAGCGCAATGAATCTCTCGTAGAGAGGCTTGGCAACTTCGGGCCGTGCTGCCGCTGTGTAGTCTGGACGATTCCCCTGCTCCGCATTCCCCGCGAGCGTGAACTGAGAAACCACAAGAGCAGATCCGCCCAGGTCGAGTAGGGATCGATCATTGATCTTTCCTGCCCGAACGATCCCATGCGGATCGGGCGGGCCACCGGGCGATTCCCACAAGCGGAGCTTCGCCACTTTTTGTGCGAGCCACTCGGCCTGTCCCTCCGTATCTCCTTCCATAACACCAAGGAAGAGCACGTACCCCGAGCCAATACTCGCAACCTCCTGATCGTCTACCGATACGGAGGCTTGGGACACTTTTTGGAGAAGGAGACGCATGGGCACAGCTTAGAGCTGTGAGCTATCAGCTGTCAGCTTCTGATAGCTGAAACCTGTACGCTGCAAGCTTCGACAACGAAATATCCAATGAATTCTTGACCACCTCACAAATCTAAGTAAACTGCCTCTGTCCGAAGACCGAGGGCATTAGGCTGATGGCCGAAGGTAAGCCCCTCCGAGGCATACAGCATCGATCACCCGGCTCCGGCTTGATGAACCGTGCCGTGTGCCTCGCTGGTCTCCCGGACAAACGAAGGGAGACCTTTTTGTATCGAACCTTCGCCCTACGCCCTACCCCCTACTCCTCCTCCTACCCTCTCCCCTCCATGGCTCTCACCAAGGAACAGAAGCAGGCACAACTCACGGAACTCAAGGACAAAATGAAGCGTTCGCAGTCCGTGATCTTTGCCCACTACATCGGCCTCACGGTCGCCGACGTTTCGGATCTCAGAAACAAGCTCCGGGAGAACAAAGCGGAAATGAAAGTAGCAAAGAAGACCCTCATGCGCATCGCCGCGAAGGAGATCGGTCTGCCTGAAGTGGGTGAGGATTTGATGGATGGTCCCGTTGCCTGCATTTTCAGCTTTGAAGATCCTCTCACGGGTGCCCAGGTCGCGTTCAAGTTTGCCAAAGACCACAACCAAGTCGCACTCATCGGAGGAATCTTTGACGGCAAAATGCTTTCCAAAGACGAAGCTGTGGCCATGGCCAAGATGCCGGGACGCAAGGAGCTGCTCGGTATGTTCATGGGCATGGTGCAGTCCCCGCTGCGGTCATTTGCCTCTATCTGCAACTCCCCCCTTACCGGATTCGCGCGGGCTCTCTCCGAGGTCGCGAAGAAGAAATCCGCCTAACTTCCCCTACTTCCCTACTTCCCTATTCCCCTTTCTATCATGTCAGACGATGCAGTAACGCTCACCAAGGAAGAGCAAGCAGTGATCGACGCACTGGAGAAACTGAATGTGGTTCAGCTCAATAACGTCGTGAAATTCATGGAGAAGACCTACGGCATCTCCGCAGCCGCTCCGGTCGCTGTTGCCGCCGCTCCCGCCGCAGGTGGTGGCGCTGCAGCTGCAGCCGAAGAGAAGAGCTCCTACAACGTTGAGCTCGCCGACGGTGGCGCGCAGAAGATCGCGGTAATCAAGGTCGTCCGCGAGATCACGGGCTGGGCCCTCGGCGATGCCAAGGCAGCCGTCGATGCTCCGCCAAAGGTCCTCAAGGAGAACGTCGCCAAGGCCGAGGCCGAGGATATGAAGAAGAAGCTCGAGGCGGCAGGTGCCAAGGTGAACCTGAAATAAGGACGAAGAAGTATACAAGGACGAAGAAGACGAAGAGCAATCCTCTCCGTCCTTTTCGTCCTTTTCATGGTCTTCGTCTGCATCGACCGTATTTGCCAATCATGGAACGCACCCAGTACGATGCTATCTCCATCCTCCCCGTCTCCATGCGCCGTTTTTCTGGAATCGTTTCACTGTTTGCACTCATCGCTACGCCGATGTCGGCACTGGCGCTTGCGACAAGTCCCGCAACGCTCCTGTCGCAGATGAACTTCCGGGGAAATCCCCACACCATGGAAGCGCAACTGCATATGCAGTATGGAGATACGCATCTATCGGCATGGATGAAAGGCGCTGCAGAGGGAGCAACACCACAAACCACAAAGGCCTGGCAGAATTTCACCATAGATATCGCACAAAGCGGAGAGATGGTACGCGCCAAAGGCGCGGTACGCATGGCGCACGGCTCTGCCTACATCAAGCTTCTGAGCATCGAAGGCAACTCCTCAGCGGACCTCTCTCAGCTCCACGCATGGGTACAAAAGCCCTGGGTAAACATCACCATGCCGGAAGACGCCATGGATCAGCCTTCCTTCATAGCAGCATTGACAGCGAGTATGCAGGCAGTCGACAGCGCCATCACAGAAGCAGATGTGCGTGCAGTCCTCGATGCCGTTACGGATTCCCTCTTCTCGATGGAATCCGAGCGCTTCCAGAGTGGAGTGGCGTATTCCCTCCGACTGGCTCCGCACGGCCTCGATAAGGCAATGCAAGCCGTGCAATCTTCCATGATTGGCGATGCATTGGGGTTGCATACCAATGCGATGGATCTCCTCGGAGATCTCCCCATCAATCTGCATATTCGCGTCAATACGAACAACAACGGCGATCTGGTCTTTGCGAAGTGGTACGCGGCTACCGAGATGGAGGGAATTTCCTTGGTTTTGCAGGGCAAGACGCAATGGCAAGGGCATCCCGTATACGTCGAAATCCCAAAGAAGACGATTGCATGGGAAGAAGTTGCTGCGACATGGAACATGCTGGACATCGGATCCATGGAGGGAAGCATTCCCGACAGCCAATGGGAAGAACTGCTCAAAGGAGAGGAAGAGGCACAAACGGAAGATGAGGATGACCATGCGATGGATCGACCCGCGCGCACAGTGCGGCCACCGCGTCCAACGGAGATCCGGTGGAACACCGGCTGCAGCGCAACCCCTGGCACTCCGGCATTCATCCAGCAGAGCCGCAAAGGGCAATGCATGCTTCCGCCACGCGACACCTACCGCATCAACGAGCTATCGAGCTCCAAAAAGCTCAATCCACGCACTACGAGACAGAAGAACCCCGCTGTGCGCTGAGTTATGAGCGCTGAAGTCCGGGCAAATCACAGACCTTCTCTATGGGGCGGACGACGTGCTCTGGAGTCTTACCCGCCTGCCACTCGGCAATCGAGCGCAGTGCGTCGTCGTACATGTTGCGCATGCTCTC
>Ga0194132_10002789_pt1 | contig 32131 bp, 33 predicted proteins | sample TA2KigOf80mmetaG_FD_148612 | JGI IMG/M metagenome (GOLD analysis project Ga0194132, IMG submission 148612) | Freshwater microbial communities from Lake Tanganyika, Tanzania - TA2015054 Kigoma Offshore 80m | ecosystem: Environmental > Aquatic > Freshwater > Lake | place: Tanzania: Lake... | reverse complement strand
GATCAGCCGACCTTTATCGCCTGTTTAGCGCGATGAACGGTGCCGTCGTCGTCGGTCCAGGCGAAGTCGAGCGTGCCGCTCTCGGTCGCCCTCAGGAAGAAGGCGACATAGGGGTTGGCGGAGATCGCCGGCTCGAGCGCGGCCTCGAATACGGGCCGTCCGTTGTAGGTGCAGGTGAGCTTGTTGAGGATCTTCCGCGGCACCAGCTTGCCCGCGGCATCGCGGCGCTGGCCCGACTCCATGTCGTGGGTCGCCAGCGTCTTCACCTCGATCACCTCGCCGGCCTTGATCTGCGAGGGGATGCGGATGCGGGGCTTGATGTCCTGTGTCATGGAAGCCTCACCCGGCGCCGCAGCCGCCGACGGTGACCGTGATCTCGCGGCTCGCGGTCCACAGGCTGCCATCGGCCATCTCGGCGACCGCGATCACGCGCTCGCTCGCGGCCAAACGAATACGGACGGAGATTTCGGCGCGGCCGTTCTCCGGCCCCAGCTTCACGCTGAGCACGCCCGGCGCCGGATTGCCGTCGGCGACGACATGGATCGCCGTCACGTGATCGGACGCGGTCATCGGGCTCTCGACGGTGACGGTGAGCGGCACCGAATTGCCGTTGTCGGCGATCTCGGGCGACTGCAGCCTGATGCGGCCCTGGCGCGGCGTTCCCTTGACCAGCTTCTGCAGAAGCTCGGCCGCCGCCTGCGGGGTCGCCAGCGCCGCCTTCGACAGGAGGACGGGCGCGAGCGCCGCGGCCGAGAGCGCGGTCGCGCCGAGGATCACGCGGCGGCGATCGGAAAGAAGCGCAGAACGCATGGACACTATTTCGTCGCTTCCTTGAGATAGGCCATCAGATCCTTCACCTGCTGCTCCTGCTTCATGCCGGGATAGGCCATCTTGTTGCCGGGGATAAAATTGCGCGGGTCCATGACGTATTTCGTCATGCTCGCCTCGTCCCAGACGATGTTCGAGCCCTTGATCTGCGGGGAGAAGGCGAAGCCCTCCTTGGTGCCGGCCTTGGCGCCGAAGACGCCGTGGAGGTTGGGTCCGATGCCGTGGCGGCCGCCGGCCTCGACCGTGTGGCATGCCTTGCACACGATGAACCGCTTCTGCCCCTCGGCCGCGTTCTGCGCCTGCGCCGCAGAGGCCGAGAGCACCAATACGCCGACGGCAAGCAGGGCACCGCGCATCGTCATCCGTCTCCGATCGTCTCTTGCCCCTGGTTAGATAAACACCGCGCGACCTGCGTCAAGCGCGAAGCCGTGTTAGGTTGAACCTCTCTCCGACCCTTGAAATCTTCGCCTCCCGCTCATGATCGCCGCCGGCGGGCGTCCGCCTCTCATCCTCCTCGTCCTGGCGACCGCGATCGGCGGCGTCTCGATGAACATCTTCATCCCGTCGATGCCGGGGCTGGCGCGATTCTTCCAGACCGATATCCCCACGGTGCAGCTGACGCTGACCCTGTTCCTCGCCGGGATCGCAGTCGGGCAGCTGGTCTACGGCCCTCTCTCCGACCATTACGGGCGACGGCCGCTGCTGCTGGCGGGCCTGAGCCTCTACGCGGCCGCGGCGCTGGCGGCGAGCCTTGCCCAGTCGATCGACCTGCTGATCCTCGGGCGCGTCGTCCAGGCGCTGGGCGGCTGCGCCGGCATCGTCCTCAGCCGCGCCATCATCCGCGACGTCTTCGACCGCGACCGCGCCGCGTCGGTCCTGGGATATGTGACCATGGCGATGGTGATCGCCCCGGCGATGTCGCCCGTGCTCGGCGGATACCTCGATCTCTGGTTCGGCTGGCGGGCGACCCTCTGGGTGCTGACCGGCTATGGCCTGGCGCTGCTCGCGGGATGCGCGCTCTTCCTTCCCGAGACGCTGAAGGAGCCGCAGCCGGGCATCGGCTTCGGCCCCATCCTCAAGAGCTACCGCGTCCTGCTCAAGCGCCCCGTCTTCATCGGCTACGCCTTCGGCACCGGATTCTCGACCGCCTGCTTCTTCTCCTTCCTCGGCGCCGCCGCCCATCTGATGATCGAGGCGCTGAACCGTCCGCCGAGCGACTACGGCCTCTGGTTCCTCATCGTCTCCTTCGGCTACTTCATCGGCAATTTCGTGACCGGCCGGCTCTCCGGCCGCTTCGGCGTCGATCACATGGTCGCCATCGGCGCGGCGCTCGTCCTGATCGGCGCCTTCGCCATGCTCCTGCACGCGCTGGCGCTGCCGCTCACGCCGGCCGGCATCTTCGTTCCGGCCATGATGATCGCGACGGGCAACGGCATCGGCCAGCCCAACGGCATCGCCGGCGCCATCAGCGTCGACCCGACCCGTGCCGGCGCCGCGTCCGGCATCGTGGGATTCCTGCAGATGGCGCTCGGCGCCGTCGGCACCGTCATCGTGGGCCATACCCTTGGCGCGACGCTGATGCCCGTGGCGCTGACGATATGCGCCTTCGGCGTCGCCTCGGCGCTGTTCTTCGCTCTTGCGCTCGCGCGCCGTCCGGGCTTGCCAGGGCCCCGGACCCGATAGAGATTACGCGGCCATGACGCTACCGACCTCGCACCGGCGGCCGAAGATCGGCATCGCGCTCGGCTCGGGCGTCGCCCGCGGCTGGGCGCATCTCGGCATCCTGCGCGCGCTGGCGCGCCACGGCATCCAGCCCGACATGATCGCCGGCACCTCGATCGGCGCGCTGGTCGGCGGCGCCCATCTCTGCGCGCGCTCGCCGCAGCTCGAGGTCTGGGCGCGCGGCCTGACCAAGCTCAAGGTCATCTCCTTCCTCGACGTCAAGCTCGGCGGCGGCGGCGTCATCGGCGGCTCGCGCCTGATCCAGGAGATGGAACGCAATTTCGGCGACCTCTCGATCGAGAACCTGACCGCGCCCTTCACCGCGGTCGCCGCCGACCTCGCCACCGGCCACGAGGTCTGGCTCAACTCAGGGAAACTGATCGACGCGCTGCGCGCCTCCTTCTCGCTGCCCGGCGTGTTCCCTCCGGTACGGGTCGGCGAGCGCTGGCTCGTCGACGGCGCGCTGGTCAACCCGGTGCCGGTCTCGGTCTGCCGCGCCATGGGAGCGGAGATCATCATCGCCGTGAACCTGCACGCCGACATCATCGGCAAGGCGCGCGTGCCGGGGAAAGCCTACCAGGCGGTCGCCGGCTTCGACCTGCTGACCGAGCTCGAAACGGCCGAGCCCGAGGACAAGAGCTGGCGCCTCGATTCCTTCCTCAACAAGATGTTCGGGCGCCAGCCGGACGCGCCCTCGATGTTCGGCGTCATGGTCTCGGCGCTCAACATCGTCCAGGACCGGCTTTCGCGCTCGCGCCTCGCCGGCGAGCCGCCCGACGTCGCGATCAACCCGCGCGTCGGCCATGTCGGCCTGCTCGAATTCCACCGCGCCGCCGAGGTGATCGAGGAAGGCGAGGCGGCGGTGGAGCGCGCGATGCCGGATATCAAGGCGGCGCTGTCGGTCTTCGGCTACGTTCGCCAGCACTGAGCCTAGAGGAGCCTGTCGCCAATGCAGTCGATGACGGCCGAGACGGTGAAGGTCTATTACGACCGCTTCAATGCGGGCGACTGGGACGGGATGGTTTCGCTGCTATCCGACGATGTCGCGCACGACCTGAACCAGGGCGACCGCGAGATCGGCAAGGCGAAGTTCCGCGCCTTTCTGGCGCGGATGGAGCGCTGCTACCGGGAGAAGCTCGAGGACATCGTCATCCTCGGCAACGGCTTCCGGATCGCCGCCGAATACGTCGTGGTCGGAAAGTACATCGCGACCGACGAGGGCTTGCCGCCGGCGAGGGGCCAGACCTATACGCTTCCCGGCGGCGCCTTCTTCGAGTTCGCCCATGGCCGCATCACGCGGGTGACCAACTACTACAATCTGCAGCAATGGCTCCGGCTGATCGGCGCGAAGTAGCGATCGAGCGCGTCACCGGCGAGGGCCTTCGCCGGCACATCCCGGATCTCGCCCGGCTCCGCATCCAGGTCTTCCGCGACTGGCCCTATCTCTACGAGGGCGACGAGGCCTATGAGCGGGAGTATCTCGAGACCTACATCCGCTCGCAGCGCGCCGTCGTCGTGCTCGCGCTCGATGGCGGCCGCGCCGTCGGCGCCTCGACCGCCCTGCCGCTGGCCGACGAGGCCGCGTACGTCACCCGCCCCTTCGCCGAGCGCGGGCTCGACATCGAGCGCTTCTTCTATTTCGGCGAGAGCGTGCTCGACCCGACTTACCGCGGTCGCGGCATCGGCGTGCGCTTCTTCGAGGAGCGGGAGGCGCATGCGCGTTCCTTCAACCGCTTCGAGACCGCCTGCTTCTGCGCCGTGCAGCGCCCGGACAGCCATCCGATGAAGCCGAAGGACTATGTGCCGCTCGATGCGTTCTGGAACCGGCGCGGCTATGCGAAGGACCCGGGCTTCCTCACCACCTTTCCCTGGCGCGACATCGGCGAGGCGGAGGAGACCGAGAAGCCGATGGCATTCTGGTTCAAGAAGCTTTGACGAGCCCCGCGGATCTCACCGTCCTCGGCGGCCTGTTCGTCTCCTCCTTCCTCGCCGCGACGATCATGCCGATGTCGTCCGAGGCGGTGCTCGCCGGCGTCGCCCTGACGAGCAAGCAGGACCACGCCACGCTCTGGGCCGTGGCAACAACGGCGAACACGCTGGGCGCCGTCTTGAACTGGTCCTTCGGCCGCTGGGGCGCGCGCTTTCGCGACCGGCACTGGTTCCCGATCGGCAAGGAGACCTACGACAAGGCGGCCGAGCGCTTCCGGCGCTATGGCAGCTGGACCCTGCTGTTCTCCTGGATCCCCTTCATCGGCGATCCGGTGACCCTGGTCGCCGGTGCCGCCGGCGTGCACATCATGCCTTTCCTGCTGCTGGTTGCCATCGGCAAGGGCGCGCGCTACGCCGTCATCCTCGCCTTCGTGTAGAGCAGGCCATGCCCCTGAAGAGCTTCCCGATCGACTGGGTCATCAACAAGGCCGCGACGCCCGGCGCCGGCTATGGCGCGGCCGAGCGCGCCGTGCTCGACGAGGAGGGTTTCGAGCGTGCCTGGAATACGGTGACGCGCTGGCCCGGATACAAGCCGACGCCGCTGGTTTCGCTTCCCGGCCTCGCGCGCGCCGCAGGCATCGGCGAGCTTCGCTACAAGGACGAAGGCGGGCGCTTCGGTCTCGGCAGCTTCAAGGCGCTGGGCGGCGCCTATGCGGTGTACCGGCTGCTCGCACGGCTCGGCACGCCGGCCAAGGACGTCACGGTCGCCAGCGCCACCGACGGCAACCACGGGCGATCCGTCGCCTGGGGTGCCCGCACCTTCGGCTGCCGCAGCGTCATCTACATCCATGCCACGGTCAGCGAGGCACGCCGCGCCGCCATCGCCTCCTACGACGCCGAGGTCGTGCGCACGCCTGGCACCTACGACGACTCCGTCCGCATCTGCGCCGAGGACGCAGCGAAGAATGGCTGGCATGTCGTCTCCGACACCTCCTACGAGGGCTATCGCGAGATCCCCTGCGACGTGATGCAGGGCTACGCGGTGCTGGCGGAAGAGATCGTGCGCGAAATGCGGGAGCCGCCGACGCATGTGTTCCTGCAGGGCGGCGTCGGCGGCCTCGCCGCCGCGGTGGTCTCCCGATTCTGGCAGGCCTGGGGCGCTCGACGGCCGCACACCGTCGTGGTCGAGCCGGTGCGCGCCGACTGTCTCTTCCAGTCGGCGAAGTCCGGCACGCCGACCAAGGCGACCGGCGACCTCGACACGCTGATGGCGGGCCTCGCCTGCGGCGAGGTCTCGCTCGCCGCCTGGGACATCCTGAAGAAGGGCGCCGCCGCCTTCATGATCGTGCCCGACGATGCCGCGATCGAGGCGATGCGGATCGTGGCATCCGGCGCCGATGGCGATAAGCGCATCGTCGGCGGCGAGTCCGGCGTCGGTGGCCTCGCAGGACTGCTCGCCGCGTCGGTGAATGAGAAGGCACGCGCCGATCTCGCGCTCACGCGCGACAGCCGCGCGCTCGTCATCGGCAGCGAAGGCGATACCGATGCCGAGCTCTACAAGAAGCTCGTCGGCCGCAGCGGCGACGAGATAAGAGCCGCATGACCAATCTTCGGATCGATATCGGCCGCCTGATGAGCCGGCTCGACGGTCTCGCGCAGATCGGTGCGATCGAGGGCGGGGGCAATGCGCGGCTCGCCCTGTCCGACGAGGACAAGGACGGGCGCGATCTCGTGATCGCGTGGATGCGCGAGCTCGGGCTCGCCGTCACGGTCGATGCCATCGGCAACGTCTTCGGGCGGCGCAAGGGCCGCAAGGACCTGCCGCCGCTGATGACCGGCTCGCATATCGACACGGTGCGCACCGGCGGCCGCTATGACGGAAACTACGGCGTGCTCGCCGGGCTCGAAGTGATCGAGGTGCTGAACCGGGCCGGGATCGAGACCGAGCGGCCGATCTCGGTCGCCTTCTTCACCAATGAGGAAGGCGCGCGCTTCCACCCGGACATGATGGGAAGCCTGACCTATGTCGGCGGCATTCCTTTAGACGAAGCGCTGACGGCCACCGACCGCGACGGCAAATCGGTCGGCGAGGAGCTGAGGCGCATCGGCTATGCCGGGCCGGCGCCGGTGGGCAAGCCCGACCTCCATCGCTTCGTCGAGCTGCATATCGAGCAGGGGCCGGTGCTCGACCGCGAAGGCATCACGATCGGCGCGGTCGACACGCTGCAGGGCATCTCCTGGACCGAGTTCACGATCAAGGGCACCTCCAACCACGCCGGCACCACGCCGATGCGTCTTCGCAATGATGCCGGCTATGTCGCCGCGGAGATCACGGGCTTCGTGCGCCGCATGGCGAAGGAGATCGGCGGCGACCAGGTCGGCACCGTGGGATCCGTGAAGCTGTTCCCGGACCTGATCAACGTGATCCCGAACAAGGCGGTGGTCACCGTCGATGTCCGCAACACCGACGAGGCCAAGCTGAAGGACGCGGAAGCGCGTGTCGCCGCCTTCGCCGAGGAGACCGCGAAGGCCGAAGGTTGCAGCGTCGAGGCGAAACGCCTCGCGCGCTTCGAGCCCGTGATCTTCGATGCCGGCATGGCGGCGCTGATCGAGCGCACGGCGAAGGGCCTCGGCTTCTCCGTGAAACGCATGACATCCGGCGCCGGCCACGACGCGCAGATGATGCAGCGCGTGGCACCGACGGCGATGATCTTCGTGCCGTCGGTGGGGGGTATCTCTCACAACGTGCGCGAGTTCACGAAGCCTGAGGATCTCGAGGCGGGCGCGAACGTCCTTTTGCAGGTGATGTTGGAGCTAAGTCAGTAAGGCGATTGACGCGGCGTGCGAGCGCTCGCCTCGAGCTCGATCGCTGCGCGATCAAGTACGGCTCACGCGCCGCCGCGAAGTCACAAGCCTTCCAGAAACTCCGCAATCCGATCCGTGATCGCAAAGGCACGCAGATCATTGTGATCTGCCTGGGGAATGAAGACGCCCTTCTTCGGTTCGCGCGCCGCTTCCAGCAGCCTTCGGCCGTGGGACGCCGGGATCACCCCATCCGCCTCGCCATGGATGATCAGCAACGGCGCGCCCACAGCCGCGATCCGACTAAGATTGTCGAAGCGGTCGAGCACCAGCCAGCGCGCGGGAACGAAGGGATAGATTTCTCCCGCCCGTTGCCAGACCGAGGTGAACGGCGCCTGCAGCACGAGCGCCCTGACCGGCTTCAGCTCGGTCGCGACCCAGGTCGCGATGCCGCCGCCCAGGCTCTCGCCCCAGAGCACGATCCGGTCTCGCGACACGCCTATGGCTTCGAGCGCTTCCAGCGTCGCGCGCGCGTCGCGGAAGAGGCCTTCCTCGGTCGGCTTGCCCGGCGCGCCGCCATAGCCGCGATAAGGCGCCAGCACGATGCCGTAGCCGCGCAAGGCGAGCGGCATGGCGAGATGAATGCGATCGCCGAGATTGCCGGCATTGCCCTGGAAAAGGACCAGCGTCGCGCGGCCCGGCTGCGCCGGCCGGTGCCAGGCTTCGAGGCCGAGGCCGTCCGTCGTGCGCACCGCCAGCGGCCGGAAGTCGGCCTGGCGCAATTCGAGCGCGTCGGGAGGGCGCGGATCCGGGTGGTAGAGGAGGCCGCGCTGGCCGAAGAACATCAGGCCGAGGAGGAGGAGCCAGGCCCCGAGGATCCAGCCGGCGATGGTCAGCAAAGTCATCCTAGCAAACCTACCGGCCGCCGCGGCTTTCGCCTATATAAGGTCCATGCCGACGCCGTCCTCCCCTCGCCGGCCGAAGCCGGTGGTGCTCTGTATCCTCGACGGCTGGGGCCATCGCGCCGAGCCGGCCGACGACAACGCCATCCTCAAGGCGCGGACGCCGAATCTCGACCGGCTGGCCCGGCTCTGGCCGATCTCCTTCCTCGATGCCTCCGAGCTCCATGTCGGCCTGCCCAAGGGGCAGATGGGCAATTCCGAGGTCGGCCACATGAATCTCGGCGCCGGCCGCGTCGTCATGCAGGATCTGCCGCGCATCGACCTGGCGGTCGAGGACGGCTCCCTCGCCTCCATGCCGCCGCTCACCCAGTTCATCGGCAAGCTCAAGGCCGCGGGCGGCACCTGCCACCTGATGGGCCTGCTCTCGCCCGGCGGCGTGCATTCGCACCAGGACCACATCGCCGCGCTGGCGAAGACGGTCGCCGCTGCCGGCGTGCCGGTCGTCGTCCATGCCTTCCTCGACGGCCGCGACACGCCGCCGAAAAGCGCCGACGGCTTCCTCGCCAAGTTCATCGCCGACTCCAATGCGACGATCGGCACCGTCTCCGGCCGCTTCTTCGCCATGGATCGCGACAAGCGCTGGGAGCGCGTCGAGGAAGCCTGGAAGACGATGGTGCTCGCCGAAGGTGCCCGCGCGACGGATGCACGGACCGCGCTCGCGGCATCCTACGCCGCGGGCAAGAGCGACGAGTTCGTGCCGCCGACGGTGATCGCGGACTATGCCGGCATGAAGGACGGCGACGGCGTGCTGATGGCGAATTTCCGCGCCGACCGCGCGCGCGAGCTGCTGACCGCGCTGCTCGATCCGGCGTTCAAGGATTTCGCCCGGCCGCGTTCGCCCAAGCTGGTCGCGCTGGGCCTCACCGAGTACTCGACCCAGCTCAACCGCTTCCTCGACACGCTGTTCCCGCCGATCGGGCTGGCGCATACGCTGGGCGAAATCGTCGCCGACGCGGGCCTGAAGCAGCTCCGCATTGCCGAGACCGAGAAGTACGCGCACGTCACCTTCTTCTTCAACGGCGGCGAAGAGCGAGAGTTCGCGGGCGAGAGCCGCATCCTCGTGCCCTCGCCCAAGGTCGCGACATACGACCTCAAGCCCGAGATGTCGGCGCCCGAAGTCACCGACAGGCTGGTCGAGGCGATCCGCTCCGGCGCCTTCGACCTGATCGTCGTCAACTACGCCAACACCGACATGGTCGGCCACACCGGCGACATGGATGCTGCCATCAAGGCGGTCGAGGCCGTGGATGCCTGCCTCGGTCGTCTCGTCGGCGCCGTCGAGGCCGCCGGCGGCGCCATGCTGATCACGGCCGATCACGGCAATGCCGAGCAGATGAGGGACCACGAGACCGGCCAGGCGCATACCGCGCATACGCTGAACCTCGTGCCGGCGATGCTGGTCGGCGCTGGAAGCGGACTCGCGCTCGTCGACGGCAAGCTCGCCGACGTGGCACCGACGCTGCTCGAGGTGATGGGCCTGCCCAAGCCCACCGAGATGACCGGGCGCTCGCTCCTGCGCCGCCCGGCCGAACACCGTGCAGCGGACTGAACTCCCGCTCTTCCTGCTCGTCATCGCCGCGCTTGCGGCTCCGACCGACCGGCTGTTCGCGGAGGACGCGACGCCGAGGCGCCTCGACGAGGTCGAGCGTGCGATCTCGGCCGAGCGCGAGCGCCTGGTCGAGGCGACGAGACGCGCCGACGGCCTTGCCCGCGAGGTCGCCGAGATCCGTGCCGAGCAGATCCAGGCCGCTCGATCCGCCCAGGCGCATGGCGCCGAGGTGCAGCGTCTCGACGAGAGGCTGGCCCAGCTCACCGAGCAGGAGCACGGGCTGACCGTCGCGCTCGAGCGCCGCCGCCAGGAGTTGGCCGACGTCGCCGCGGCGCTTCTTCGCCGTGCCCGGGTACCGCCGGAGGCCCTGCTGGCGCTTCCTTTGAGCCCGCGCGAGACCGTCCAGGGCGCGATCCTCCTGAACGCCGCCCGGCCGGAGATCGAGCGCCAGGCCGAATCGCTCGCGGACGATCTCTCGCGCCTCGCCGAGACCCGCACCCAGATCCGCGACGAACGCTGGCACCGCGAAGCCGCGCTCGGCGCGCTTGGCGCCGAAGAGGTGCGGCTCGACCGCCTGCTCAAACGGAAGGCAGCGCTGCAGATCAAGGCCGAGGGCGAGGCCGAGCGAGTCGCTCGCCGCATGCTGGAGCTGACCGCGGCGGCCCGCGATCTCAAGGATTTGATCGACCGCCTGGAAGCCGAGCGCCACGCCCGCGAGGAGGAGCAGGTCCGCGTCCTTTCGTCGCTGCGCCCGCCGCCGAAGCCGGAACCGCCATCCGCGGCAAGCTCGCCGCCACCGCCGGCGCCCTCGGTCGCGACGCCTCCGATCGCGCTCGCGCTGCCGCCGCCGGCGGAGCTTGTACGCCCATTCGCCGAGGCTCGCGGCCTTGTCGCGCTCCCCGTGGCGGGCCGGCTGCTCTACCGCTTCGGCGAGCCCGACGAGCAGAGCCAGCCCGCCAAGGGGCTCGCCTACGAATCGCGCGCCGGGGCCGCGGTCGTCGCGCCCTACGATGGTCGAATCCTCTTCGCCGGGCCCTTCCGCGGCTATGGGCTCATATTGATCATCGAACATGGCGAGGGATATCATTCCCTTCTGTCCGGTCTGGGGCGAATTGACGGCGGCGTCGGGCAATGGGTGCTGGCTGGAGAACCAGTCGGCGCCATGGGCCAGGCGACGGAGGGCAATCCCCGGCTGTACCTGGAACTGCGCCATCAGGGTCACCCGATCAACCCTCAACCCTGGTTGGCTGCCGGCACTGGCAAGGTGAGCGGATGAAGCGTTATCTCGGCGTCGCGGCGATCGCCCTCGGGGCGACCGCGTTTGCATTCCTGTCCTCTCCGATCGGCGCTCAGCAGCAGCAGAGCGGCAGCGCCAACACGAGCGAGACCTACCGACAGCTGAACCTGTTCGGAGAGGTGTTCGAACGCGTGCGCGCCGACTTCGTCGAGAAGCAGACCGACGAGGAGCTGATCGAGGCGGCGATCAACGGCATGCTGACCGCGCTCGATCCGCATTCGGGCTTCATGAACGCCAAGACCTTCCGCGACATGCAGGTGCAGACCCGCGGCGAGTTCGGCGGCCTCGGCATCGAGGTCACGATGGAGCAGGGCTTCGTCAAGGTGGTCTCGCCGATCGACGAGACGCCGGCGGCGCGCGCCGGCCTCAAGCCCAACGACTTCATCACGCATCTCAACGGCGAGCAGATCCAGGGCCTCACCCTGAACGAGGCGGTCGAGAAGATGCGCGGTCCGGTGGGCTCGGCGATCACGCTGACCATCCGCCGCGAAGGCCGCGAGGCCTTCGACGTCTCGATCAAGCGCGACGTCGTCCGCATCCAGTCGGTGCGCTCGCGCGTCGAGGCCAAGAACTTCGGCTACATCCGCATCACCACCTTCAACGAGCAGACCGACGCCGGCCTCAAGCGCGCGGTGGAGACGATCAAGAAGGACGTGGGCGCGGACCTCAAGGGCTACGTCATCGACCTCCGCAACAACCCGGGCGGCCTGCTCGACCAGGCGGTCTCAGTCTCCGATGCCTTCCTCGAGAAGGGCGAGATCGTCTCGACCCGCGGCCGCCGCACCGACGATGCGACGCGCTACAACGCCAAGGCCGGCGACCTAACCGACGGGCTGCCGATCGTCGTCCTGATCAACGCGGGCTCCGCCTCGGCCTCCGAGATCGTCGCCGGCGCCCTGCAGGATCATCGCCGCGCCGTCGTGCTCGGGACCAAGTCCTTCGGCAAGGGCTCGGTGCAGACGATCATCCCGCTGCCGGGCAACGGCGCGATCCGCCTGACCACGGCGCGCTACTACACGCCGTCCGGCCGCTCGATCCAGGCCAAGGGCATCGAGCCGGATATCGACGTGCCGGCGCAGCGCTTCGAGACCGTCGACGAGGCCAAGCGCCGCCGCGAGGGCGATCTTCGCGGCGCCTTCAGCAACTCCGGACAGGGCCGCGTCGGCACGCCGGGCACCAGCGAGACGCCGGCCACGCCGCCGGCGCAGTCGAGCACGCCGCCCGCAAGCACACCGACGGCTCCGGGCGCTGCCCCGACCACCGAAGCGGCGCCGCAGATCTCGAGCGAGGACTACCAGCTCGCCCGTGCGCTTGATCTGCTGCGCGGCATCGCCCTCTATCAGCAGCGCGTGGTGAATTGAAGAAGCTCTTCGCCAAGCTGTTCCGACGAAAGCCGGCCCCGCCGCCCGAAGAGGCGGCGGAGACCGGCGAAGACACTGAGGCGCCGGAGGCTTCCCCAGGGAAGCGCCGGCGTTTCCGTATTCCCCTGCCGAGAATCCCGCTGCCGTCCCTGCCGCGGCCGAGCGGCCCCATCGTCGGTGCGCTGGTCGTGATCGCGAGCCTGACAGGGATCGGCGCCTGGCTGGCGCTCCATGGCGACGAGACTGTGAGCAAGCGCATCGTGCAGGTGCCGCGCGTGCTGGTGCCGCTCGACGGACGTCCCGCCGTCGACGATCCGCCCGTCGAGACCAAGACCGCGGAGAAACCGGCTGAGCCGGCGAAGGAAGAAGCGAAGCCGAGCGGCAGCGGCCCGCAGATCAGCCTTCCCTCGATGGGGACGCAACAGCCGCAGACCGCCGCGGCGGCGCCGCCGCCGCCACCCAAGACCGGCCGCTTCGGGCCGCCGGTGCAGCTCAAGAAGGCGCCCGAGCCCGGCATGATCGAGCAGGGACCGAAGGGACCGCTGCCGATCATCGCCGAGGATGGCCGGCTTGCCTGGAAGGTCTATGCGCGGCCCTTCGACGAGAACGACAAGCGCCCGCGCATCGCGATCATCATCACCGATCTCGGCTTGTCCGCCGCCGCGACCACGGCGGCGATCCAGGATCTTCCGGGCGCGGTGACGCTGGCCTTCGCGCCCTATGGTCCGCGTGTCGCCGAGTTCGTCGAGGAAGCGCGCGCCGCCGGGCACGAGACGCTGATGACGGCGCCGAGCGAGACGCCGGACTTCCCGCGCAACGATCCCGGCCCTTACACGCTGCTCGCCTCGCTGAGCGCCGCCGAGAATCTCGACCGCCTCGAATATGTGCTGAGCCGGGTACCGGGCTATGTCGGCGTCGTGACCACCAATGCCGGCCGCTTCTTCTCAAACGAGGAAGCGATCCAGCCCGTGTTGACCCTGCTGCGCCGCCGCGGCCTCCTCTTCGTCGACGGCCGCGGCGCGCCGAAGTCGATGGTCCAGCAGATGGCGAGTGCCGTCTCGCTGCCGCGCGCCTATGGCAACCGCATCCTCGACAGCGAGGCCTCGCGCGGCGCCATCGACAACCGGCTTGCCGAGCTCGAGCGGATCGCCCGCGAGTCGGGAGCCGCCGTCGGCATCGGCCAGCCCTATCCGGTGACCTTCGAGCGCATCGCCCAATGGGTCGAGACGCTCGACCAGAAGGGACTCGTGCTCGCACCGATCACCGCCGTGGTCGACCGCCAGCCGCAATGACCGGCGCCGTCTCGCCGCATCCCAGGAAAGGCTACCGCCCCTGTGTCGGCGTCCTGCTGCTCGACGCCAAGGGCCGCGTCTTCGTCGGCGAGCGCATCGGCGCGCCCGGCGCTTGGCAGATGCCGCAGGGCGGCATCGACGAGGGGGAGACGCCGCTCGAAGCCGCAAGACGCGAGCTTCGCGAGGAGGCCGGCACCGACAAGGCCGAGCTCCTGGCCGAGAGCGCCGGCTGGTACGCCTACGATCTCCCGCAGAGGCTGCGCGAGAAGCTCTGGGGCGGCCGCTTCAAGGGCCAGACGCAGAAATGGTTCGCCTTCCGCTTCTTAGGCTCGGACGACGACATCGACCTCGAGACGCATCATCCCGAGTTCGCGCGCTGGCGCTGGATGGAGATGCGCGAGCTGACGGCGCACATCGTGCCGTTCAAGCGCGACGTCTACGAGCAGGTCGTGGCGGAGTTCGGACGCCTCGCCGATGGAGCGTGAGACGGCGCGGCTCCGGCTGCGACCGCCGAGGCTCTCCGACGCGCCGGCCCTGCTGTCCTTCTTCTCCGACGCCCGCGCCCAGCGCTACACCCTGCACTTCGGCACTCTCTACGAGTGCCGCCGCCACATCGCCGTGCATGAGCGCCATCGCCGGCGCGTCGGCTGCGGCCCGTGGCTGGTCTCCGAGAAGGCGAGCGATGCCGTCATCGGCTGGGGCGGTCTCTACGAGGATCCGCTCGATCGCCGCTGGGGCATCGAGGTCGCCTACAGCTTCGCCCGATCCACCTGGGGCCAGGGCTATGCGCGCGAGCTTGTCTCGTATTCCCTGGACGTCGCGCGCGACGAGCTGGGCTTGAGCGAGATCGTCGCGTTCTCCCACGCGGACAATGCGGGCTCGCGGCGTGTCCTGGAGAAAGCTGGATTCGCGTTCGAGCGATACATTCCCGACATGGAGAGAAATTTCTATCGTCGAAGGCTTTAGGGCCACGGTCGCGCCGTTGGTGCGCCCTCGCTCAAGCCTTAGTGCTGCGCACTAAGGTACGCTCGTTCGCCCGCGCGCTTTCAAGAATCGTAAAGCTTCGCGGCGGCGCGCGTAGCGTACCTTAGTGCGCAGCACTAAGGCTTGAGCGAAGCGCGTGATCGCCGCGACCGATCTACGATGCCTTCGACCAACGCACCTTCGCATCCTTCCGCTTATGCAAATCGGGAAGCAGCTCGGTGCCGAGGCCGGGGCCGGTCATCGGGTAGGCGTAGCCGTCCCTGATCGTCGGCATCACCGTGACGATGTCCTTGTACCAGGTCGAGGTATAGGCGCGGACCGTCTCCTGGATCAGCGCGTTCGGCGCGTTCAGCGCGAGATGGAGCGAGGAGGTCAGCACGATCGGGCCGACGCAGTCATGCGGCGCCACCGGCAGGTGATGCGCCTCCGCCATGGTCGCGATCTTCTTCGCCTCGCCGATGCCGCCGACCCAGCCGAGATCGGGCATGATCACGCCGGCCGCATTCCTAGCCATCAGATCCTTGAAGACGATGCGGCCGGCCAGCGTCTCCGAGGCGCAGATCGGCACGCGGGTGAAGCGGGCGAGCTGTTCGATGCCATCGAGGTTCGTCATCTTGATCGGATCCTCGAACCAGAACGGCTCGAACTCCTCGAGAGCCGAGAAAATCTTCTTTGCCATCGGCAGGTTCCACAGCGAGTGGAGCTCCACCATGATGTCCATCTTCCGGCCCACCTGCTTCCTGATCTTGCGGAAGGGCTCGATCGCCTTTTCGAGGTCGGCGGCCGAGATATAGTTGCCGCCGCTCGCCTCGGCCGCCCAGTCGAAGGGCCAGATCTTCATCGCGGTGATGCCTTCCGAGAGCAGGCTCTCGGCCAGCTCGTCGGCGCGGTTCATGAAGGCGTTGAGGTCGTCGTAGGGGCCGGGCGGCTCCTGCGTCATGCCGAACCGGTCTTCGATCTTGCTGGAGGGCTTCCGGCCATAGTGATAGCCGCCGCAGGTGTTGTAGATGCGGATGCGGTCGCGCGAGAGGCCGCCGAGCAGCTGGTGGATCGGCTGGCCGGACAGGCGTCCGAGAATGTCCCAGAGTGCGATGTCGATCATGGAGGCGGCGCGGATCTCGACGCCGGTCGAACCCGTACCGATCGTGTAGTCGTGCGAGATCATCTTCGAGATGCGGTCGATCCGGAGCGGATCGGCGCCCATCAGCTTGTCCACCAGCACCTCGTGGACGTAAGTGGCGACCGTGTCGGCGCCGTAGAAGGTCTCGCCGAGGCCGACAAGGCCCTGGTCCGTATGGACACGCAGCCAGAGCAGGTTCGGGAATTCGCCGAGCTGGACGGTCTCGAGGCCGGTGATCTTCATGAAGCGTTTCTCCTGGTCGGCGACAGGAAAGACAAGCGGCGGGTCGACGTCACGATCAACGCGGCTGCCGTGAAATGGCCGTCACGTCCGGGGATAGGCGGCCACGCCGATCTCCTCGGCATCGACCGGCCAGTCGAGCGTGGTCTCGCCGGTCTTGCGGAACAGCACGGACGAGGCGAGGAAGCTCTCCGGCGGACCGCCGAAATTGGTGAAGGGATTGCATCGGAGCGGCACGACGAAGGCCGGGCTGCCGAGCGCGGCGCGGACGATCTCGAAGCCGGTGTGGCGATTGAACAGCGCCGGCCAGGCGGTGTCGGAGAAGCGCCAGTGATCGGCGGGCCGGTCGTGCATCGGCCAGCACTGATGCGTGATGACGAGCCCGGTCGCCCCCGCCTTCAGCACCCGGTTCAGCTCGATGACGACCTTCCAAGGCATCAGCAGATGCTCGATGACCGAGAAGAGCGAGACGGCATCGAAGCTCGCGGCCGGGAACAGCGTCGACAGGCGATGCGCGTCGCCGACGACGTCGACATTCGGTCCCGGCACGATATCGAGCCCCGTATAAGACCAGCCCGATGGCACCAGCTCCTTGCGCGAGACGCCCGAGCGGGCGCGCGCGCCGATCTCGAGCAGATGGCCCGACGGCCGGCTCCTCAGCCAGTTGTCGTAGTCGTCCTGGATCTGAACGCCGTGGTCCTCGGGGCCAGGCATGCCGAAATCGCTGACGATGCGCGGCGGCTCGCCGGCGACCGACACGATCAGACGCGCGAGCGGGATGTCCTGCAGCGGCTCGGCGACGGCGATGACCTCGTCGAAACGGACATTCTCGGCGCCGGCGCCGATCGCGGCGGCGACGTCCGGGCTCGGACGGCCGTAGCTCGAAAGGACATGCTTCCGTCCGCTGGCGAACTCGATCTCCACCGAGGCAACCGCGGCGCCGCGGACGAAGGCCCAGCCCGCGAGATGGACCGTGCCGTGGAAGACCGAGAAGCGGTCGACCGCGTAGAAGAACCGGCCGTCGCCGGCGGGGCGCGGTGCGCGATCCGCCTTCACCAGACGCTGCAGCAGGTTCTCCCTATCCACCGGCCATCCCTTCGGCTGCGAGGTCCGCCGACGATATCAAAAGACGAGCAGCCGGTGGCGACCGCCGCTAAACTCCGCCGCCATGAGCTACACCCCGACCCGTTCCGACTGGGCAGCCGTCGCGCCATCCGATGCCGGCTTCGATCCCGCCAAGCTCGACGAGGCGATCGCCTTTCACACGGCAAACGAGACGGCCTGGCCGCGCGACGTGCTGAAGCACCTCGAGACCGGCCATTTCGAGCCGCCGCCCTGGAACGAGATCATCGGGCCGACACGCGAGCGCACCGGCCCCAACGGCATCGTGCTGCGCGGCGGCAAGATCGTCGCCGAATGGGGTGACACGGCGCGCGCCGACATGACCTTCAGCGTCACCAAGAGCTATCTCGCGCTGGTCTGCGGGCTCGCCGTCGATGACGGGCTGATCAAGGACATCGACCAGCCGGTCGGCGAACTGGTCAGGGATGGCGGCTTCGACGCCGAGCAGAACCGCACGATCACCTGGCGTCATCTGCTCGAGCAGACCAGCGAGTGGGAAGGCGAGCTGTTCAGCAAGCCCGACATGGTCGACCGCAACCGCAACCTCGCGACCGAGGGCGCCGGCAAGGAGAAAGGCTCCTTCCGCGCCCTTCAGAAACCCGGCGAATACTGGGAATACAACGACGTCCGCGTGAACCGCCTCTCGCTCTCGCTGCTGCGCGTACTCAAGCGCGCGGTGCCGGAGGTGGCGAAGGAGCGGATCATGGATCCGATCGGCGCCGGCGACACCTGGGAATGGCATGGCTACCGCACCTCGGTGGTCGAGGAGAGCGGCAGGAAGATCACCTCCGTGTCCGGCGGCGGCCATTGGGGCGGCGGGCTGTTCATCTCGACGCGCGACCATGCGCGCGTCGGCCTGATGGTCGCCGGCAAGGGCGCCTGGGGCGGGAAGCGCATCCTCTCCGAGGACTGGATCCGGCGCTGCGAGACCCCGTCGAAGAAGCATCCCGGCTACGGGCTTCTGTTCTGGCTCAACGCCGACGGGACGCAGGCGCCGAGCACGCCGAGGTCGAGCGTCTTCATGCTCGGCGCCGGATCCAACATCGTCTGGATCGACCGCGACCACGACCTCGTCGTCGTCGTGCGCTGGATCGCCAAGGACGCTTTCGACGGCTTCGCCAGGCGCGTGCTGGCAGCGCTCGGCTGACCTTCGCCGAGGGCCTAGCGCATCGGCCGTGGCGGAACCAGGATGACGCTTCCAGGAAGCACGCGAAGCACGTCGACCTCGCGCGCCTCGTAGCGCCTGACCTGTCCGGCCCAATCGAGATCCGGACGCGGCAGGCGCTTGGTGTGCCAGACGGCATTCGCCGCCAGCAGGCAGAGCGCCAGGACGGCCGCGTAGCGCGACAGCGCCGACGGATCGCCTGCAGCGATCCAAAGCGCGAGCGCGAGCGTGACGCCCGCCGGATAGAAGTAGCGACCGCCATAACCGTCGACGGCCATGGAGGTCGCCGAGGGGTCGTTTGCGAGCTTGACCAATGCAGCGCCGAGAATGGCGAGGGCGCAGAATCCGAGGATGAGGATCGGCGCCATCGCGTCCGGGCGCGCAAGCGGCCTCGCGAAGACGATGAGGAGGAGGACGCCGACGGCCGCGCCCCAAGGAAGAGGCGGCCGTGGATCGAACGCGAACCAGCCGCCCAGCCCCTTCCCGATGATCACGTGAGCGACCGCCGAAAGAAACGGAATCCCTGGCGAAGGTCCGGCCGCCGGCGCGGCGAAGGCGAGATATGCCAGCTGGATCGTCGCCGTCAGCGTCGCCGCCGCCAGCATCCAGCGCGCCTGCCGGGACTCGCGCGAGATCCACGCGCGGAAGGCGAAGGCCGGAAGAAACAGGATCGAGAACGGTCCGCTCAATCCGCCGACGAAGACGACGGCCATGTCCAGGCATCGCCGCGTCTTGCCGCCGGCGGGCGGGCTGGCGGCCGCGACGGCGAGGCAGACAGCGACGATCCATTGCAGGTTCGTGATCGTGAAGGAAACCTCGCCGTTGTGCGGCACGATGACGAAGGCCAGCGACACAACCTGCCAGCGCGGCGCCGGCATCGCCGCCGTCGCGACATAGGCCATCGCCGCGATCGTGGCGAGGAAGGCGAGGCCGGTGAAGACAAGCGGCACCGCCGACAACGGCGTCGCCAGCGCCGAGAGCGCGAGAAGCCGGGGGAGCAAGTGCAGATATCCGGCGTAGGGCTCGGCCAGCGAGAGTATCGGGCTGGAGAGCGCGCCGGAGAGGAAGATCGGCCCATCCTCGGCCCATAGCTGCGGCGGGCGCCAGGCAGCCAGATCCCTGAGCGCGAAGAGGAACGCCGCAAGCGCGATCCAGCCGGCCGGCGATGCCGGCAGGCGAGCGAGCCACTGCGGTTGCGATCATGTCGGAGAGGTCATGCCCGCTGCCGGTGACGGGTCGTCGGAGTGCGCGGCGACGATAGCAAATTCCGACTGGCGGATCGTCGTCGATGTCGCGATGCTCGCCCGGGAAGGCGCAGGCGTCCGGGAGGCATGGTGGATCGCGCAAAGATACTCGCTCAGATCGACCTTGATCGCGGCCGCGGGCTCGAGATCGGTGCCCAGACGAGACCCGTGGTGACGCGCGACATGGGGCGGATCGAGTATGTCGACCGCTGCTCGACGGAAGAGCTCCGCCGCTGGTATGGGAACGATCCCGCGATCGACGCGACGAGTCTCGTAGAGGTCGATCACGTCTGGGGCGAGAAGACCCTGCTCGACTGCGTCGGCGGGCTACGCGCATTCGACTACGTCGTCGCAAGCCATGTTCTCGAGCATGTCCCGGATCTGCTCGGCTGGCTCGAAGAGATCGCCGAGGTCCTGGTCGACGGCGGCATCGCCTCCTTCGTCGTGCCCGACCGGCGCTTCACCTTCGACATCCTCCGCCAGCCAACCGGCAAGGCCGAGCTCGTCGACGCCTATCTCCGCAAGCTTCGCCGCCCCGCGCCCCGGCAGATCTTCGATCACTTCCATCATCACCGCGACATCTCGGCCCCTGGCATCCGCGACGGCAGCGTCGACCCGGCGACGCTGCCGCCGCTGCACACGCCGGTCGAGCTCATGCAGATCTGCCGGCACGCGCACGAGAACTCCACCTACATCGACGCGCATTGCTGGGTCTTCACGCCGAGGACCTTCGTCGCCACGCTCGACTTCGCCAACGAGCTGGGTCTCCTGCCGTTCGAGATCGCCGCCGTGATCCCGACTCCGCCGAACTCCGACGAGTTCTTCGTATCGTTGCGGCGGCTCCCGTGCGAAACGGCAGCGGGGCACCGGGAGGCCTTCCTTGCGAGCCGCGCCAGCCTCGACCTGCCCGCGGAGGACCGCAGTGCGGATCTCGGCGACCTCATGCAGCGGCTGGCGCAGGCCAGGCGGGAGATCGACTCTCTCCGCGGCTCAACGAGCTGGCGCGTCACCGCTCCCCTGCGCCGGGCGATCTCGTTCCTGAGGCGGATGCGCCGGGGGACGTCCGCCTAGTCCCGGCTATCGGCCGATAGTCGCCTCGCCCTGAAGCGGCACGATCAGGCCTTCGCCGACCTCGACGAACGCGTTCAGGCGCTGCGGCCCCGCTATCGCTGACGGGCGGTCGACGCGCAGCACCCAGCCGCTTCGCTCCAGTTGCGGGTCGTTGAAATGCGCGGCCACATCCGGACGTTCCGACCCCGTCTCGGTATCACCGATCACCCGGTTGCCGGCGACGACGATGACCCGGCGGGCGTTCACCGAGCTTCCCTGCACCGGATTCGCCCAGCCGGCGACGACGAGAACATCATCCTTGTCCTGTGCCCGGTCCAGCGCGCCGCTCCGCCCATCGCTCGGCAGAACGCGCCATGGGCGGGTGACGCCATCCGTCGTCAATTGCAGGACCTCGCCGAACGTCGCGCTTCCTCCGAGCGGCGAAAGCACGTCGTCGGCGATGACGAGATAGGCGCGGAACCGCAGCGGCCATTCGAGCGCCGGCAGGTCCTTCGTCCGCATCGTCCAGCCGCTCTTCCGCAGCGTCGGATCGGAATAGTGCTTCGCCACATGGAGAGTCTCTTCCTCGACGGCGGCCTCGCCGACGAGCCGCGCCTCTCCCCGGGCCGCGTCGCCCACCGTCACGACGACACGGTGGACGCCGCCGCGGTCACGCCGGGGATGCCGCGCCCAGCCCGAGGCGACCAGGGTGTCGCCATCGAGCACCGCCTTGTCGAACCAACCCGCCGGCCCGTCCTCCGGACGCAAGCGCCACAGGCGGGGGCCGGCCGGCCCGTCGATGCGTATCGAGCCCCTCGGCTGCCGGGCATCGTCGGGGAATCCGCTCCATCCCATGGCCTGAAGCTGCTTATGCCAGTGACGCATCTGCAGCGCATCGGGGAAGATCTTGCCGACGCATTCGTCGCTCGCCTCGTCGATCCGAAGCATGCACACGCGCGCTTCCGCGAGCCGGCGCCCCTCGTTGGCGAAGTGAGGCACGCTGCGGAGGTCGGCTAGGGCGACGAGGACCGTCAGCAGGCCCGCGCCGCCGATCGCGGCGGCCGCAACCAGACGCGGTGCGTTCCGGACCGGCGGGAAGCGAAAGGCGATCAAGCCCAAGGGCACGAGCGCGACCGGCAGCAGCAGCGCGATCGTGACGTAGCGGCTTTGAAGCGCCTGCTCGACGCCCATGCCCAGACGGCCGATCCCGGTGGCGGCGGCATTGGCCCCGGCGAAGGCACCGATCGCGATCCACGGCACCACCAGCCGAGGCTCGCGACGAAGCCAGGGAAGCGAGGCCACCGTCAGCAGAACGAATACCGCGGCGACGAGGTGGCCGATGAACGCATGCCGCCCGAGCGGTCCTGCCAGGTAGTTGCCGACATAGACCAGGTAGTCCCCGGGATGCTCGATCGCGACGGTCATCGAGGGGTGATTGGCAGGCTTGACGTAGCCGATGAAGTAGATCGCGGTCGCGCCGATCGCGATCGCCGTCCAGACGGCGAGCAGCCGGCGCCAGTCGCTGTGGAAGGCGAGGACCATGGCGCCCGCGGCCCAGATGGCGATGCCGCTGGCAATGCTGTACTGGCAGACGATGGCGGCGAACGCCGCTCCCGCGAGATGCCGTAAGGGCCGTAGCGCCTCAAGGCTCCACGTCGTCAGCGCGACGACGGAGATGGCCGCCAGCGCACCAAGGAACCACTGGATCTGCCAGCCCCAGAGCCAGTTCTCCCATTGCGCGAGCGAGAACACCAAGGCCGAGAGCATCGACACGGCCCAAAGACACGCCGCCGGACCGGCCCCGTCCAGGGCCGGACGTGCCAAGGCCAGCAGCATGAGGAGGCTGCAGGCCGCCAAGGCGGCGCTGAACCACATCTCCACGAGCGTGTTCCAGCCGGTGAGCTGCGCCAGGCCCAGCATGATGAGCTTCGGAAAGACCATCCGATGCTCGTTTTGCAGGCCGAAAACGCCGCCCCAGGGGAAGCGGCCCAGCTCGATCTCGACCAACGGGTCGACCAGCACCCACTGGTCCCAGATCGGGACATTCACTCCATAGCGGTGAATGGCATAAACAACGACCGCCATCGGCGCCAGCGCCGCCGGCCAAAGCATCGCCCGCAGAAGTCGATTCAAGCCCGGCGCTCCCGAACGCTGCGCGTGTCCGTTCTATAGGGAGAGGGCGCGATGGCGTCTAGCCGCTTCGGGCGAACATGCTGAGCCTGAGGCTCTTGAGCTGAGGCGCTCTCTCGCGAACGGTCATCGGATTCGGATGAAGGTTGCGCAGGCAGTCGTCGGACGCGGTCTCGATCGCGAATACGCAGTCGCGGCCGGCAGCCTTCGACTGGCTGAACTCCCTTATGTCGCGCATGCGCCTCACATCCGTCGCGATCACCGACACCGTCAGCGCCACGGCGCCGACGACGCCGGCAGCCCGGCGCGCCTGCGGCCATCGCCCGCCGGGTACGCGAGCGAGAGCGACGATGCCGAGCGGCACCGTCGCCGCCACCATCAGCAGCGAGATCGTGACATACCGCGTGGTCTGCGCCTGCTCAGGCCCCATGCCGAGCCGTCCGATGCCGGTCAGCACCGCATTGCCGACGACGAAGCCGGCGAGCGCGATCCACGGCACGAACAGCTCGGGCCGGCGCCAGTGGCGACGGCAGACGATCCAGGCGAGCGCGGCGAAGACCGCCGCCACCGCCGCGCCGTTACCCGCATGCCGGCCGAAAGGCCCGGCCAGGTAGTAGCCGACATAGCGCAGGAGCCCGACGGGATCCGAGAGAGCCAGGCCGAGCGACGGGAGGCTCTGCGGTCGCTCATAGCCGATGGCGTAGGCGACGATCGAGGCGAGCGCGACCGCCAGCCAGAAAGCGAGCAGACGGAGGCGCTGCGCATGGAAGGCCAGGATCGCGGCGCACAGGACCCAGATCACCGTCCCGCTCGCCAGGCTGTACTGGCAGACGAGCGCCGCCAGCACCGCGGCGACGACATGCGGCCAAGGGTTCGCGCGCTCGAGGCTCCAGGTCGTCAGGGCGATCGCGAGGATGGCGCCGAGGACGGCGATGTACCACTGGACCTGCCAGCCCCAAAGCCAGTTCCCGACCTGAGCCAGCGAGAAGACCAGAAGCGACAGCGTGAAGGTCGCCCAGATGCGCGTCCAAGGCCTCGCCTCGGCCAAGGCCGGGCGCGCCAGCGCAAGAAGCAGGAGAAGACCCAGAAAGGCGAGAGCAGCGCTGAGCAGCATCTCCGCCCGGAGGTTCCAGCGGGTCAGCGGCGCTAAGGCCAGCATGACGATCTTGGGAACCACCATCCGGTGCTCGTTATGCGGCGCCCAGAGATCGATCCAGCGCAGGCCGCCGAGATCATGCGCGACGAAGAAGGCGATGAAGTCCCACTCCTCCGCATAGGGGACGTTCACGCCATAACGGAGGATGACGATCACGACGACCGCCGCCGGCCCGAGCAGGGCAAGCCACCAGGCAGGTCGGATCAATCGGCTCACGGCGGCGAGGATAGCCCAAGCGGATTGCCGCCGTCCCCGCGCGACGCTAAGAAAACCCGATGACCGGCGGCCCCCTGGCCTTCCAGCCCGACGTGAGCGACGCGATTTCCGCCGGACGGCCGGTGGTCGCGCTCGAATCGACGATCATCGCGCACGGCCTGCCGCGACCGCAGAATCTCGAGCTCGCCCGCGACCTCGAATCGATCGTGCGCGAGGAAGGTGCGGTTCCGGCGACGATCGCGCTCATGGGCGGCAAGATCCGGATCGGGCTCGATGACGATCAGCTCCGGACGCTGGCGACGGCGAACGACGTCGCCAAGGTCTCGCGGCACGACATGGCGACAGTGCTGGCGAGCGGAGCGCTCGGCGCGACCACCGTCGCCGGCACGATGCCGGCCGCGCACATGGCCGGAATCTCCATCTTCGCCACCGGCGGCATCGGCGGCGTCCATCGCGGCGCGGAGACGAGCTTCGACATCTCGGCCGATCTCGACGAGCTCGCGCGCACGCCGGTGCTGGTGGTCACGGCCGGTGCCAAGGCGATCCTCGACCTGCCGAAGACGCTCGAAGCGCTCGAGACCCGCGGCGTCCCGGTGATCGGATTCGGGACCGACGAGTTTCCCGCCTTCTGGTGCCGGTCGAGCGGCCTCACGGTACCGGCTCGGCTGGATTCGGTCGAAGCGGTCGCCGAGGCTTTCGCCCTTCACCGCCGGCTCGCCCTCGGATCGGGTTTCATCGTCGCCAATCCGATTCCCGAGGCCGATGCCCTCGACCGCGGCATGATCGAAGACGCGATCGCCCGGGCGCTGGAGCACGCCCGGGCCGGAGGCGTCGGCGGCAAGGACGTCACGCCGGCGCTGCTGAAGAACATCCTGGAGACGACATCCGGCGCCAGCCTGCGCGCGAATATCGCGCTGGTCCGCAACAACGCGCGCCTCGCGGCGCGCATCGCCGTGGCAATGACGAGGCTCTGATGCGCGAGGTCTTTCGGCGCCTGTCCCCCGACGCACCCTACTTTCCCGAGCAGCTGGTCAGCATCCAGTCGGGGCCGGACAGCATGATCCGGCATGTCTGGCAGACCGGCGCCGTCTGCCTCGTCAAGGACGCGCCGTCGCCGATCCGCATCGTCGAGATCGGCTCCTGGGCCGGCCATTCGGTCCTGACCTGGGCCGAGGCGCTGGGCAAGTTCGAGCGGGATGGAACCATCCTCTGCATCGATCCATGGGGGCGCTACCTCGCCGCCGAGGATCTGGCGGCGGCAACCGGCGCCTATCGCGCGATGGATGCGGCCACCGACCTCGACCTCATTTATGGCCTCTTCCTCCACAACATCGGCTTCGCCGACAAGCACGCGCGCGTCGATCACATCCGCGGGCGCTTCGACGAGGTCGCGCCCTACCTCGCCGACGCCCAGTTCGACATCGTCTATATCGACGGCTCGCACTACTACGCCGACGTGACCCACGACATCGCCCAGGCCAAGCGGATCGTCCGCAACGGCGGGCTCATCTGCGGCGACGACCTCGAGCATCAGCTCGCCGATGTCGATGCGAGTTTCGTCCGCGCCAACATCGCCAAGGATTACTGCGTCGACCCCGAGGGGCGCGGCATGCATCCGGGCGTGACCCTCGCGGTCGCGGAAGCCTTCGGCAGGGTCGCCGACTACTCCGGCTTCTGGATCATGCGGCGGGAGGGCGACGCGTTCCGCGAGGTGCCGCTGCACCAGGCGCAGGTCTTCATCCCGGGCCACCTGCGAGAACAGGACAAGCACGCGGTTTATGCGTGGATGAAACAGAGCGGGCTATTCGGCTGAATTCTATGGATTGAACGGTCTCGCGACCTTCCCGTTGATGGCGTTTGACCTGGTCGGGATGGTCCTGCAACTTTAATCCTCGATCCTGCAGCGCCTTACGGCGCCTGCGATACTCTTTCGGCCGGGGGGCTCGATGTCGATGAAGAGGTTGGCGCTCGTAAGCGCGCTGCTGTTTTGCGTAGCCACGGCTTCGCCGGCCAAGGCCGAAACCTCGCCGCTCACCTACACTCTTGCCTTCACCGCGCTCGGAGCCGTCGCCGGCGCGGTCGCCTTTCCGTACGTGGTGCCTCTGGTGGCGCCGACTGTCGCTGCGACCTACGGCACTATCGCCCCGGCGGTCGCCGGCACGGCGAGCACGATCGGTACGGCGGCGGCCGGCGCCGTCAATTCGATCGGCGCCGCGGCGACGGGCGCCGTGAACGCGATCGGAGCGGCGACCTCCGGCACCGTGAATGCGATCGGAGCGGCGACGGGCGGCACCACGGGCACGATCGGAGCGACCGTCGGCGGCGCCCTCACCTCGCTCGGGTCATGGATCGTCACCGAGCCGCGCCTGGCCGGCGCCGCCACCGGCGCGGCAACCGGCTTCCTCATCGCTGCCTCCGAGTAGCCCGGCACGACCAGAGTCCGGCGGCCATCGCCATCATCTGAATCGTGCCGCCGGACACGGCCTTTCGTTGACGAGGGGAGAGCCCTCCCCTTACCCTTGGCGGCGGATTTCCACGCGAAAGGCGCCGCCATGAAGACCTCGCCCGTCCGTCCGGAGGATATTGCCCGGACCGTCCTCTCAGTGCCCCCGCTGGCGCGCCTGCCCGACCTTGCCCTCGACCGCGTCGCCAACGCCAAGCTGATCCGGCACATCGAGGCTGGCGGCATCCGCACGATGATGTATGGCGGCAACGCCAACTTCTATCACGTGGGATCCTACGAGCTTGCCGGCATCCTGGACTTCCTCGCCGAGACCGCCGGCGAGGACACCTGGATGATCCCGTCCATCGGCCCCGACTACGGCAAAATGATCGACCAGGTCGACGTCATGCGCAGCCGCGCCTTCCCGACCGCGATGGTGCTGCCGCAATCGCCGCCGGTCTCGATCGACGGCATCGCCGCTGGCCTGCGGCGCGTTGCCGACCGCTTCGGCCGGCCGTTGATCCTCTACATCAAGGACGAAGGCCGGGTGACGCCGGACGGAGTCGCGCGCCTGTTCGAGGACGGCGCGCTCTGCGGCGTGAAATACGCGATACCGCGGGCCAACCCGTCCGAGGATGCGTTCCTCAAGGAGCTGGTCAGGCTGATCGGCACCGAGCGCATCGTCAGCGGCATGGGCGAGCGTCCCGCCATCGCGCATCTGAAGGACTTCAAGCTCGCCGCCTTCACCTCGGGCCTCGTCTGCATCGCGCCCCGCACCAGCAATTCGCTGCTGGCCGCGATCCGCCGCAGCGACTGGGCCGAGGCCGAGCGCATCCGCCAGATCTTCGTGCCCGCCGAGGACCTCCGCGAGAAGCACGGCTTCATCCCGGTGCTGCACGACGCCGTCACCTTCTCCGGCATCGCCGATATGGGCCGCATGCTGCCGCTGCTCTCGAACCTGCCCGAGACGCTGCACGCGCCGGTCAGGAAGCTCGCTTCCGACCTCGTCGCCGTCGAAGCGCAGCTGACACAGAAGGCCGCCTGATGGCCGAGAAGCCCATCCTGCTCACGGGCGCAGCCGGTGTCCTCGGCCGCTGGCTGCGCCCGCGCCTCATCGAGAAGTACGGCCGGCTCCGCGTCTCCGACAAGGTCGACCCGGCGCCGCTGCACAAGGCCGAGGAAGGCATCGTCGCCGACATCTCGAATTTCGAGCAGGTCTCGCGCGCCGTCGCCGGTGCGAAGGCGATCATCCATTTCGGCGCCTATTCGATCGAGGCCAAGTGGGAGACGATCCTGCCGGCCAACATCATCGGCACCTACAATGTCTACGAGGCCGCGCGCCTGCATGGCGTGAAGCGCGTGATCTTCGCATCGTCCAACCACGCGATCGGCTTCCACGACGTGACGACGAAGCTGGACGAGAAGTCGCTGCAGCGGCCGGACGGCTATTACGGCATCTCCAAGGCCTTCGGCGAGGACATGGGCAGCATGTATGTCGACAAGTTCGACATGCAGGTCGCCTGCCTTCGCATCGGCTCGGCGCTGCCGGAGCCGAAGGACCCGCGCCACCTCTCGACCTGGCTCAGCTATCCGGATCTCCTCCGGCTGGTCACCGCCTGCCTGGATGCGCCGAAGCTCAAATTCGCCGTGCTCTACGGCATGTCGAAGAACACTCGGAGCTGGTGGAGCAATGCCGGCGTGCCGGAGGTCGACTACCGGCCGGAGGACAATGCCGAGGACTACGCGGCACAGATCCTGAGCCATGGCGACCAGCGCGACCAGAAGCTGCCCTCGACCCGCTTCATGGGCGGTCCCTTCTGCGACATCGACTACGTCAAGCGCTGACCTCGGCGCGGTTTCGCCGATGATCGAGCCCCGCGCTTTCCTTCGCCGCCTCTTCGATGCCGCGCTCGCCGCGGCCGAGCCGGCCAAGGCCGTGCCGCGCCATCTGCCGCCGCCGCCCAAGGGCCGCACCATCGTCGTCGGCGCCGGCAAGGCCGCCGCCTCGATGGCCCGCGCGGTCGAGGATCATTGGCCGGGGCCGCTATCGGGTCTCGTCGTCACGCGCTACGGCCACGGCGTTGCCTGCAAGCGCATCGAGGTCATCGAGGCCGCGCATCCGGTCCCCGACGCCAAGGGCCGCGCCGCGGCGCAGCGTATCCTCGACTCGGTCAGGAACCTGACCAGCGACGATCTGGTGATCGCGCTGATCTCCGGCGGCGGCTCGGCGCTGCTGGTGCTGCCGGCCTATGGCATCACGCTCGAGGACAAGCAGGCGGTGACCTCCGCGCTGCTGAAATCGGGCGCGGCGATCGACGAGATGAACACGGTGAGGAAGCATCTCTCCGGCATCAAGGGCGGCAGGCTCGCGAGCATGGCCTACCCGGCCGAAGTCGTGACGCTCGCCGTCTCCGACGTGCCCGGCGACGATCCAGGCGTCATCGCCTCCGGCCCCACAGTTCCCGATCACACCACTTATGCCGATGCCACCGAGGTCCTGGCGAAGTACGGCATCATTCCGCCCGACAGCGTCGCGCGCCGCTTCGCCGCGGCGAAGGACGAGACCCCGAAGCCCGGCGATCCGCGTCTGGAGCGCGCGCGCTACACGATGATCGCGCGCCCGCTCGCCTCGCTCGATGCAGCCGCCGCCGTTGCGCGCGCCGAAGGCGTGACGCCGGTGATACTGGGCGATGCGCTCGAAGGCGAGGCGCGCGAGGTCGGCAAGGTCATGGCCGGGATCGCCCGCTCGGCCGCACTGCACAGCGCGCCGGCGAAGGCCCCGGTCGTGCTGCTCTCCGGCGGCGAGACCACGGTGACCGTGCGCGGCAAGGGCCGCGGCGGCCGCAATGCCGAGTTCCTGCTGGCGCTGGCGGTCGCGCTCGGCGGCGACAGACGCATCTCCGCCATCGCCGGCGACACCGACGGCATCGACGGCAGCGAGGACAATGCCGGCGCGATCCTGCTGCCCGACACGCTGGCCCGCGCCGAGGCGAAAGGCATCGACGCCAAGGCACGCCTCGCCGACAATGACGGCTACGGATTCTTCTCGGGCCTCGGCGATCTCGTCGTCACCGGCCCGACCCTGACCAACGTCAACGACTTCCGCGCCGTGCTGATCCTCTAGTCCGGAGCTCTCCCAAGATGGACCTGCTGATTGCCGGTGGCACCCAGTTCGTGGGTCGCCACATCGTCGAGACCGCGCTCGCCCGTGGCCACAAGGTGACGCTGCTGAACCGCGGCCAGTCAGGCCAGGGCCTGTTCCCGAACCTTCCGCGCATCCAGGCCGACCGCACCGTCGACGTCTCTGCGGTGAAGGGGAAGAAGTTCGATTCCTGCATCGACGTCTCGGGCTACTTCCACCGCCACGTCCGCATGCTCGCCGAGGCGGTGAAGCCGACTGTGCCGCATTTCTGCTTCATCTCGACGATCTCGGTCTATGCCGACTGGCGGCCGAGCCCGGCGATCGACGAGAGCTTCGACCTCGCCACCACCGACACGCCGGACCACGAGGTCCGCGACGGCAAGGATTACGGCGGCCTCAAGGTGCTGGCCGAGAACGCGGCGAAGGCGGTCTATGGCGAGGGCACGCTGATCATCCGCCCGGGCCTGATCGTCGGCCTCGGCGATCACACCAACCGCTTCACCTACTGGCCGACCCGCCTGCATGAAGGCGACGAGGTGCTAGCGCCGGGACCGAAGGAGCGGCTGGTCCAGTTCATCGATGTCCGCGACCTCGCCCGATTCATCGTCGACATGGTCGAGAAGAGGGCCGGCGGCACCTACAATGCCACAGGCCCGGCCGAGCGCATGAGCATGGGCGACATGCTGGACCAGATCCAGAAGGCGATCGGCTCTTCCGCCACGCTCACCTGGGTCGAGCCGAAGCTGCTCACCGACAACGACGTGAAGCCCTATACCGAGATGCCGCTGTGGCTGCCGGAGTCCGAGAAGCGTCCGCTCTTCGCCTCGATCTCGAACGCCAAGGCGATCGCCGCCGGATTGCGCTACCGTCCCTTCGCCGAGACCGCCAGGGATACGCTCGCCTGGTGGAAGGGCGAGAAAGAGCCGCCGAAGGGCACGGCGCTCACGCGCGAGAAGGAGCGCGACCTCTTAACGAAGTGGAAAGCGAAGTAGGCTTAATGCCTCTCGACGGCGCCATAACAAACAAATCAGGGGATAAATCGATGTTCACGCGACGCTTCTTCTGCGGCTGCCTCGCCGGTCTCGGCGCCCTCGCGGCCGCTCCCGCCATGGCCCAGACCGCAGCCGAGTGCGCGACCGTCACGAGAGACCGCCAGCAGCGCATGAAGCCCGATGAGGTCTTGTCGCTCCTGCGCGCCGGCAATGAGCGCCTGCTGACCGGCAAGACATTCAACTGCGACCGCATCGCGCAGGTGAAGAGCACGGCTCAAGGTCAGGCTCCCATCGCTGCCATTCTCGGCTGCATCGACTCCCGCGTGGTCCCGGAGATCATCTTCGACCAGGACATCGGCGACATCTTCTGCGCCCGCGTCGCCGGCAACTTCGCCAATGTCGACAATCTCGGCAGCCTCGAATTCGCCACCAAGGCCGCCGGCGCGCATGCGATCGTCGTGCTCGGCCACAATCACTGCGGCGCCATCAAGGCCGCGGTCGACAAGGTGAAGGCGGGCAACATGACCGCCATGCTGAAGAACTTCGAGCCGGCCATGAAGGCCGCCGGCAAGGTCAGCGGACCCTACAATTCGAAGAACGACGAGCTCGTGCAGAAGGTCGCCGAGGCCAATGTGCGCCTGCAGGTGCAGAACCTTCCGAAGCGCAGCAAGATCATCAAGGATCTCGTCGCCGCGGGCGAGGTCAAGATCGCTGGCGCCATGCACGACGTGACCACCGGCAAGGTCACCTGGCTTTAGTTCCGATGACGGCGGCGGGTCAGATCCCGCCGCCGACGTCGCCGCGATGGATCGCGAACGGGTTGGCGAAAGCGGCCCGGTCGGCCGGCAATGCCAGCTTCACCTCGGCGATCTCCACCGAGATATCCCTGGGCGTAAGGCGGCAGATCACGCCGCGCACCGTATCCACGCTCGATACTTCCATCTTCACGCCGGATCTGTCGCGCTCGAGCTTCTCGAGGCTGGCGGCCGAGAAGCGCTCGACGATGATGCGGAAATCGGCGCAGGCGGCACCGTCGGTCTTGCGCTCGTTGAAGCCCTTGCCGAGCACCACCTGGTGCCCGCGGCTCGGCGTGAAGCGCACCTGGGTGACGAAGGCGCCTTCATAGACGCCGATATAGTCGACGGCGAGACGGCCTGGCGTGTAGTCATTCGGATAGCCGATCGCCTTGTCGATATAGGCGCCGGCCGAGATGGACGCGTCGTCGCCGGTGAAGCGCTCGGCGGCCGAGGCCGGGAGCGCGAGCAGCACCAGAAGGGCCGCGATCAGACGCATGCCCGCGAGCCTAGCAGCCTCACCTGGCCGGGGCGAGTGCGCTCAGCGTAGTGAAGGCGGTGATGTGCTCGAGGATGGAGCGGACATCGACG